>Ga0075108_10000004_pt1 | contig 146707 bp, 142 predicted proteins | sample AntAceMetag02UK1_FD_69797 | JGI IMG/M metagenome (GOLD analysis project Ga0075108, IMG submission 69797) | Saline lake microbial communities from Ace Lake, Antarctica - Antarctic Ace Lake Metagenome 02UK1 | ecosystem: Environmental > Aquatic > Non-marine Saline and Alkaline > Saline | place...
GGCGTATCGTGCTGCAACTCGCCGCCTACCATGCCCGTCGGTTCCGCGCCCTGATCGGGGTCGAATGCGCCGACCACCAGACCTCCTGGTACGACACCACTTGGCTCAACCGTCCGGACGTGCACGGCGGCGAGATCTGCGCCGCCATGGTCTCCGGGCTGGTGGCGCCGCAGTCGCCCGACGAGAGTCGCTGGGAGACGCTTTGGGGCTACATGCAAAGCGGTCCGGGAGTGTTCAAGGGCGACCTCTACTTCTACCGGGAGGATTCCGACTTCCGCGACCGCACCGCCCTGATCGACACCGGCGCCTGCCCACTCTACCTTCTGACCGGCGAGTACGACTACTCCTGCACGCCCGAGGACACGCTGCGGACCGCCGCGGCGATTCCCGGGGCGCAGGCTGTCATCATGAAGGAACAGGGCCATTTCCCGATGAGTGAGAACCCGGCCAAGTTCCGCGAGTACATCCTGCCCGTCCTGGACGCCATCCAGCGGGCCGGCTGAACGCACGAGGGAGAACCGTCATGAACGACCTGAGCCCCGCCAGCATCCGCCTGACCCGCCCGTCCACCTGCTCCGACGCCGAGTGGGACCTGCGGGTCAAGCTCGCCGCCGCCTACCGCATGGTCGACCATTTCGGATGGTGCGAGCTGATCTACGGCCACCTCACCGCCAAGGTGCCGGGCCCCGACAAGCACTTCCTGATCAACCCCTACGGCCTGTCCTACGACGAGGTGACGGCGTCGAGCCTGGTGAAGATCGACGTCGAGGGCAACAAGATCGACGAGGACAACCCCTACCCGGTGAACCAGGCCGGGTTCGTGATCCACTCGGCCGTGCACATGGCGCACAGCGACCTGCACCGGGTGGTGATGCACACCCATTCCCGTGCCGGCATGGCGATCGCCGCCGTCAAGGAGGGCGTATTGCCGATCTCGATGGGCTCCACCGCCTTCGTCGACCGGATCAGCTACCACGACTACGAGGGCGTCAGCCTCTACCTCGAGGAACGCGACCGGATCGTCGAGAGCCTCGGCGACAACCACGCGATGATCCTGCGCAACCACGGCCTGCTGACCACCGGGCGCACGGTGGCCGAGGCGTTCCTCTGGCTGTACCGCCTGGAGCGCGCCGCCCAGGTGCAGATCGACGCCGGCTCGGCGGGGACGCTGAACGTCATGGGCGGCAACGTCGCCAAGAAGTCGGGCGACGACGTCAACTCGTTCGCGGCGATCGAGGACGGCTACGGCGAGTTGGAGTTCGCGGCCCTGATGCGCAAGATGGACCGGATCGACCCGGGTTACCGTGAGTGAACAGCCGTTCTGGAAGCGGAAGACGCTGCAGGAACTCTCCCGCGAGGAGTGGGAGAGCCTGTGCGACGGCTGCGGCAAGTGTTGCCTGGTCAAGCTGCAGGACCCTGATACCGACGAGATCTCCTACACCGACGTCTCCTGCAAACTGCTCGACGGTGCCACCTGCCGTTGCTCGGACTACTCCCGGCGCAAGAAGCGCGTGCCGGACTGCGTGGTGCTGACCCCGGCGGTCGTCGCCGACCTGTCCTGGATGCCGGTGACCTGCGCCTACCGGTTGGTCAGGGAAGGTCGGGACCTGGCGTGGTGGCACCCGCTGGTGTCGGGCGACCCCGACACCGTTCACGCGGCCGGGATGTCGGTGCGCGGCCGGGTGATCTCCGAGAGACTGGTCAAGGACGCCGAGCTGCCGGACCACGTGGTCGATTGGCCGGCGTGATCCGAGGTTTCGCTCGACCTCCGGCGTCCCTATATCCACCGCGAGCAACGACGGAGCCGACCGGAATGAGTCGAGGAATGTGGATCCTGGCGGCGCTGATCGCCGTCATGGCGATAGCGATGATGTACCAGGATTCCTCGGGCGGCATCGACCGGCCCTGGGCGGAATGCAAGGAGAGCCTGGTGCAGCAGATGCTGTCCGACCAGTGCACCCCGCGCGCCGGAAGCTTCCGCGCGCCAAAAGAAGGCGCGGGCGCGGCACCCGGAACGGGCGCAGCCGTGGAGGATCCGGCCGACCGGCCAGTCGGCGAGATCAGGCGCGACTGAGTCGCCGCCCGGGCGTCGATCACTCGTCAGCCCGGCGCGCCCGGATCCGCGGATAAATCCCGACCGCTATCTCGACCACGGCGCCCTGCTCGTCGACCAGCGGCAGCATCAACCGCTCGTAGGTGGCGATCCACCAGTTCTCCACGAAGCGGAACGAGCCGTGCGTCGCGTCCCGCCGGTCGAACACCGCGCGATAGGCCGGCTCGGCGAACGTCCGGAACAACCTGGGCATCTCGTCGATGTAACGGTCGGTGAAGTTCTCGCCGTAGAGCCGCACCAACTCGACGCCGACATCCCTGTAGCGGAAGCGTGGCCGATCTTCGAGCATCACCTCGACGAACAGCATGTTGGACAACTGTTCCGCGACGTCGACCGGCGCGAACCGGCTCTTCAGCGGCGGGCCCCGGTCGTTCCGACGCGACTGCCAAGCCAGCAACAGATCGCGCAGCTCCGGACGCTGGATGCTCGAAGGATCGACCGTCATTGGCCACTCGATAGCGTCCGGGGCCGATGAGGGCAACCCGGGCACGTTGACGCTCGACACGGAACCTCGCGAATTCCTAAGCTGGCCGTTCACCAAACTTGGGGGCAGCCCGTGACGATCCGACCGCCGATCGCCCAGCAGGTCACGTTCATCTACACGCGGGACATCGCAACCTCATCGGGGTTCCTGCGCGACACGCTCGGCCTCCGGCTGGCGCTGAACCAGAACGATCTCTGCCACATCTACGAGGTCGCCCCCAACGCCTTCCTCGGCGTGTGCGTCAACCGCGAGCCGCCCGCCGAACCCGGGGTCACCTACAGCTTCGTGACTCCCGACGTGGACGGCATGTACCGGACGCTTCTGTCTCGTGGCGTGGTGTTCGAGGCGCCGCCAAAGCTATCCGAGCGATTCAACGTCTACTCCTGCTTCTTCCGGGGGATCGAGGGCTACCGCTTCGAGATTCAGGAGTTTCGCGACCCGAGCTGGCCGGCGCCACTCCGCGCGTCCTGATTCCCTTTCCGCCTCCCGAATTCCAAGGATCCCTCCAATGCCGAAGACTGAACTCGCCTTTTGGTCCGCCACCGAGCTGCTGCACGGCTACGCGACCCGCACCGTCTCGCCGGTGGAGGCGACCCAGGCCGCGCTCGACCGCATAGCCGCCCTGAACGAACGGCTGAACGCCTTCTGCCTGGTCGACGTCGAGGGCGCGCTGGAGGCGGCGATCGAGTCCGAGGCGCGCTGGGCCAAGGGGGCGCCGAAAGGCCTGGTCGACGGGGTTCCGACGTCGATCAAGGATCTGTCGCTGACCCGGGGCTGGCCGACCTTGCGCGGCTCCAAGGCGATCGATCCGAAAGGCCCGTGGGACGTCGACGCGCCATTTGTCGCCCGACTGCGCGAGCACGGGGCAGTGCTGCTCGGAAAGACCACGACGCCCGAGTTCGGCTGGAAGGGCGTGACCGACAACGCGCTGACTGGCATCACCCGTAACCCGTGGGACCCCAGAAAAACGCCGGGCGGCAGCTCCGGCGGTGCCGCGGTGGCGGCGGCGACCGGCATGGGCGCCCTGCATCAAGGCTCTGACGGCGGCGGCTCGATCCGCATGCCGGCCGGGTACACCGGCGTCTACGGCATCAAGCCGAGCTTCGGGAAGGTTCCGGCCTATCCGCTGTCGCCATTCGGAACGGTGGCGCACATCGGCCCGCTGACCCGCACGGTCGCCGATGCCGCGCTGATGCTGACGGTGATGGGCGAGCCGGACGCCCGCGACTGGTACGCCCTGCCGGCCGACGGCAGCGACCTGCGGCGCGCCTGCACCGCCTCGGTGAAGGGCTGGCGGATAGCCTACAGCCCGCTGCTCGGTAACAAGACAGTGCATCCCGAGGTCGCCGCCCTGGTGAGGGCCGCGGCCGAGGCATTCGCCGAACTCGGCGCAATCGTCGAAGAGGTGGAGTCACCGCTCGCCGACAGCCACGAGACCTTCCGCAAGCACTGGTTCACCGGCGCCGCCAACCTGTTCACCGCCTTCAGCGCCGAGCAGAAGGCGGTGATCGACCCCGGCCTCCAGCAGATCGCCGCCGAGGGCGCGGCGTTTACGCTGCTCGAGTACCTGGCGGCGGTGAAGGAGCGCGAGGCCATGGGCACCGCCATGAACCTGTTCCACGAACGCTACGACGTGCTGCTGACCCCGACGTTGCCGCAGCCGGCGTTCGAGGCCGGACACGAAGTGCCACCGGGCTCCAACCTCGGGCGATGGACCGAGTGGACGCCCTACTCCTATCCGATCAACCTCACCCAGCAGCCGGCCGCCTCAATCCCGTGCGGCCTGACCAGCGACGGGCTGCCGGTCGGGCTGCACATCGTCGGGCCGAAGAATCGCGACGACAAGGTGCTGACCGCCTCGGCGGCGTACGAGACCCTGCGGCCGGTGGCGCTACCGAAGATCTGACGGCGACGGCGCCTCGGCCGGCGCCTCGCCGAGCGCGGCTCGCAGCCGCGTCATCAGGGTGGCGGCCTGCGATACGCCGTCGGGATCGATCGGCAGGCCGGCCGCGGCGAGCGCCTCGGCAACCCAGGTGTTGCAGGTTCGGCCGAGGTGAAACTGGCCGAGCGCCGGATAGAACCGGCTGACCGGGTAGAGGCCGTCTCCGAGCGCCTCGGCGCGCGGCCGCCCCCCGCGGTCCATGGTACCGGAGACGTAGCCGACCAGACGCGCGAAGCCCGCCGCGTCGAGCGGGATCGCCGTCACCTCGGCGGCCGGCAGGTACCGTTGCGGGTGCGCCGGCATCGCCACCAGATGCATCACCGCCGGCGTCGGGACCAGCGCGGCCGCCAGGATGGTGCCGAGGTCCGGGTCAGGATCCCGGTAGAATTTCGCGTCTCCCCAACCGACCTCGATCCAGCGCGCGTCCGGGAAGTCGGCGATCTCCGGGAACTCCGCCAGATCAAGGTCCTCGGCCGCGAAAGCGATGCCGACATGCCAGCCGATGTTGACCGCGAGCACGGTGCGTTCGGCGGCCAATGCCGGTGCGGCGGTCAGGCAGGCGATCAGCAGGACGAGCGCCAGCGTCGTCCTCGACCGCGTCCACGACCATCGCTTGTGGATGACGACGGGAGACAATCCGACCCCCGCGCCCTGGCCCCGTCAGCCGCCGCGGCGCAGCGCCCGGCCCGGGCGGTCGCCGGTGCAGCGCCCGTCGGCCCACACAAGGCGACCGTTGACCAGCACGGCCTCGATCCCAGCCGCCGGCTTCATCGGATCCTCGAAGCTGTTGGCATCGACGACGGTCTGGGCGTCGAACACGCAAATGTCGGCGTACTTGCCCTCGGCGATCGTCCCGCGGTCCGTCAATCCGAACTCAGCCGCCGACAGCGACGTCATCCGGCGCACCCCCTCCTCCAGCGTGAACAGCCCGAGGTCGCGGGCGTAATGGCCAAGGATCCGCGGGAAGGTGCCCCAGAGGCGCGGGTGCGGAAACTCGTCGTGCGGCAGCCCGTCCGAGCCGAACATGGCGTGCGGGTAGGACAGGATGCGCTGCACGTCGTCCTCGTCCATCGCGAAATAGATGGCGCCCGCCGGCTGCAGGCGGTCGGCCGCCTCGTGGACGCTGCAGCCCCAATCCCTGGCGATGTCGGCGAGGTCGCGTCCGGACATCTCGGGGTGCGCCTTCGACCAGGTGACCAGGACCCGGTTGGCGTGCTGGATCGAGTCGTGCTTCAGCACGGTCGAGGACGCGTGGTACGGGTAAACGTCGAGGCCGATCTTCTGGGTTGTCCGATAGCGCTCGAACAGCGCAAGCGTCTCCTTCGAACGACCGAAATTGGCCTTGCCGTGCACCTTGTGGTGCGACACCACAACCGGTACCCCGGCCTCACGGCCGATCAGGAAGGTCTCCTCCAGGCTCTTGAGAACGTCGTTGCCCTCGTCGCGCATGTGCGTGACGTAGCGGCCGCCATAGGCCTTCAGGCCCTTGGCGAGTTCGATCACCTCCTCGGTCGGCGCCTTAGCCGAGGGCGCGTAGAACAGGCCGGTCGACAGCCCGACCGCGCCCGCCGCCATCGACGCTTCCAGGTTCGCCCGCATCGCCTTGATCTCGCCGGCGTCGGCGGCGCGGTCGAGCTTCTCCATCGCGCCGACACGCAGGGTCGAATGACCGACCAGGAACGCGGCGTTGACCGACGCCGGCTCCTCGTCAACGGCACCGAGGAACGCGTCAAAGGTGGCGAATCGCCACCACTCCTCCTCGCCCAGCAGGTCGAGCGGCGGCGGCGGCCGGCGATCCAGCACCAGCGGGGCGAGCGAGATCCCGCAATTGCCGACGACGACGCTGGTCACCCCCTGGCTGACCTTCATGTCCATGGTCGGCTTCGACAGCAGCGCCCGGTCATCGTGGGTGTGCACATCGATAAAACCGGGGGCGACTATCTTGCCGGTGGCGTCGACTGTGCGACCGGCGCTGACGCCGGCGAGGTCGCCGATGGCGGCGATCCGGTCGTCGACGATCGCCACGTCGGCGCGCCGGCGCGGCGCACCGGTTCCATCGATCACGGTGCCGCCGGTCAGCAGCAGGTCACAGCGCTCAAGCGCGGTCATGGAAAGCCTCCGAGGTGGGTCAAGGCGATCGCAGCCCGAGCCGGCGCGGGTGTCAAGGCCGCTGACGCGCGGTGTCGGCGGTCTGGCCAAGACAGCCACCATGACCTACCTTTCCGGACGTCCGGCGTCCGCACGCCATCCCGCCGATCGAGCCCAAGTTCGATGCTGTCACACCGCCGGGCCGCCGCGCCCGGAACGCGCCTGTCCACACGCATACGGATGTCCCCGCCGATGGCCGCTGATCACGCCCCCCCCACATCCTGGCCGGTCGAGTTGCAGGCTCCAGACCTCGAACGGTACCGCGCGGGCAACACCGGCATCCCGTTCTTCTGGAGCTTCGAAGCCTCCGATCCGGGACCGCACGTGTTGGTGACAGCGCTGGTACACGGCAACGAGTTGTGCGGCGCGCTGGTCCTCGACCGGTTGCTGCGGGCCGAGTTACGGCCGGTCCGGGGTCGTCTGACACTTGGATTCTGCAACGTCGCCGCGTTCCTGGCGTTCGATCCGGCCTACCCGACGCTGTCACGCTTCGTCGACGAGGACTTCAACCGGGTCTGGGACCGCGATACGCTGGACGGTCCACGCGCCACTCTCGAGCTGGCGCGGGCCCGAGCGATCCGCCCGCTCCTCGACTCCGTCGACCTGCTCCTCGATCTTCACTCGATGCAGAATCCGACCGACCCGCTGATCCTGGCTGGGGCCTGTCAGAAGGGCCTGGACCTTGCGCGACGCGTCGGCTACCCGGCCACCATCGTCATCGATGCCGGTCACGCGGCCGGCGCCCGGATGCGCGACTACGCGCTGTTCGACGACCCGTCGAGTCAACGAGCGGCGTTGCTTGTGGAATGCGGCCAGCACTGGGCGCGATCATCCGAGTCCGTGGCGCTCGAGACGGCGTTGCGCTTCCTGCTGGCGACCGGTTGCGTCCATCGGCAGGCCGTCGAGCGCTGGCTCGGCCCGGACCCGGGCCCACAGCGGGTCGTCCAGGTCACCGAGGCGATCACGGTGCGCTCCGACACCTTCGCCTTCGTCGCCCCCTACACGGGCATGGAGACCATCCCGAAGGCCGGCACCCTGATCGCCCACGACGGCGACGAGGCGATCCACACGCCGTATGACGGCTGCATCCTGATCATGCCGTCGCGCCGGCTCGCCGTCGGTCAGACCGCTGTTCGCCTCGGTCGGGTGGTCGATGGCTGATCCGAGACCGGACGAGCCGCCGCCCAGCACAGAGGCACCTGGCGGCGACCGCATGACCGCCGGCAGGGCCAGGGGCTCGATGCTGTTGGCGCTGGCGATTGGGGCCGCGGGTGGCCTGTTGTTTGCCTGGGCGAAGCTGCCCCTGCCCTGGATGATGGGCGCCATGGTGGCGACCACGGTCGCTTCGGTGGCGGGGGCGAACATCCGCGTCGACCATCGCCTGCGCACGGTTATGATCTGCGTTCTGGGTGTCATGCTCGGCAGCGCCTTCCAGCCGTCGCTGGTCGACCAGATAAGCGAGTGGGCCATTTCGATCGCCGGCCTGCTGGTGTACGCCGTCGTCGCCGGCGGGCTGGTTACCTGGTACTTCCGCAAGGCGGCGGGCTACGACGCCGTGACGTCGTACTTCGCGTCGTCGCCCGGCGGGCTGAACGAGATGGTGATCGTCGGGCGTGAAATGGGCGGCGACGACCGGGTCATAGCACTCACCCATTCGGCGCGGATCCTGCTGGTGGTTATGACGCTGCCTTTCCTGTTCCAGATGTTCACCGACTACACGCCACCCGCAGGGCTGCTGCCGAGCGGTGGCTCGCTCGATATGCCGGCGCTGGACTGGGCAATCCTGGCAGGCTGCGGCGTGGTCGGCACGATCGTGGCCAAGCGGCTAAGGATCCCCGCGGCCGTGCTGATCGGTCCCATGCTGCTATCGGCGGTGCTGCACGTCGTCGGAGTCACTCAGGCCACCCCGCCGAGCCTCCTGGTGGCAGTGGCCCAGGTTGTAATGGGCACCGGAATCGGCTGCCGGTTCGCCGGCACCGCGGTGCGCGACATCGTTCGGATCGTCGGGATTTCGATCGGCTCGACGGTGATTCTGCTGGTGCTCGGCGTCCTGTTCGGCGTCGGCCTCGAGCAGATTACCGGGGTGCCGTGGTTCGTACTGGTGCTCGCCTACGCCCCGGGCGGACTGGCTGAGATGAGCCTGGTGGCGCTCGCGCTCGGCCGTGACGTCGCGTTCGTCGCCACCCATCACATCTTTCGGATAGGCTTTATCGTTATCCTGGCACCGCTGGCGTTTCGCCTCATGCGACGCACCGGACGAATGTGAGCGCTCGCGCGCTCACTTCGCCGACAGGATTGCCGACACCCGCTTGGCAAATTCGCCGTCTGCCTCGACCGCCAGCGACCGATTGGCCGAGATGTGCGAAATCGCCAGGAGCTGACCAGACAGGTGCGGGTAGAAAGCGAAGACTTCGGTCACCGACGTTCCGTCACCGATGTCCTTGCAGCCGATTTCGACCCGCTTGACCTGGATCGAGGAGGCGCCCTCCAGCATACGGACATCCGACGCTGACGTCATCTCGCCCTTGCACTTGGGCTTCTTCTGCTGGATCAAGTTGTCGCGCAGCGCGGCCACGTCCGGGTTAGACCCTATGCCAGCAGCAAGGCCGATGCCCTGGCCCTTCTTGACGTCCCACACCAGCGCGGCGTTCCACTGCCGCATTGCCGCGGGCAGCGTATCCGGCAAAGCGAAGTAGCCGGACTTGCCGCTCGTGATGACCTGACCGGCGAAGTCGCGCGGCGGCAAGGATAGGAGATCCATTCCCTTGACGCGGCGCGCCGGGGCGGCGGTCTTTACTTCCGGCTTGCCGGCGGCACCGGTATTCTGCGCCCAGCACTGGTCGAGCTCGCCGATCGCCTTGAAGGTTCCGGTCAGCTTGATGTCGATCGTCTCCGACGGCGTCGTGAGGTGAAGAACGTTGCCGCGCATCATCGATTCCGCAACCTTGGCGTTGTCCGGAAACTGGGCGGCCATGGCCTCCTTGGACACCACCCGGAAGGAACCGGAGCGCTTCGCCTCGCTGTCCACCCAAAGGGTCACCGGGACGGGAGTGTCCGGCTGCAGGTTCCACGCCTTGTTCATCAGCCAGATCTCGAACGCGCCTTCCACCGAGCGACCGAAGCCGAGGCGCAGGCCCTTGGGCTGGTCGGCGGTAATGACGCACCGCTCGAACGCGCCGTTCTCCCGAGCGTAGGCGTTGCCCGTCCAGGGGCCGCTCTTGAATTCCGCCAGCGCCGGTGTCGTTCCGCCCGCCGTCAGGACGGCGGCCAGAACCCAAGCCCCCGCCATCCATCGTGTCGCCGACGCCATAGACCGTTCTCTCCGTGCTCTCGTGACCCGCGCAGGCGGGAGTGAAACCAGCGAATTGTTACGCAAATTTGGCAGTGATCCCGCCATCGACCACCAACTCGGTCGCGGTGACGTACTTGGCCTCGTCCGAGGCGAGGAACAAGGCTGCGTGCGCGACATCCCACGCATCGCCCATCCTGCCGGTCGGGCACTGGGCGTCGCGCAGCCGGACCATCTCAGCGGCGTCGCCCTTCGCGTAGGCATCGGGAAGCCCGGCGAAGATCAGCGGGGTGTTCATGAGCCCGGGCAGGATGCAGTTCGAGCGTACTCCCTGACGGGCGTATTGCAGAGCGATCGCGCGGCTAAACGGGATCAGAGCCCCCTTGGTGGTCGAGTAGGTGATGTAATCCACGCCGGTGTACCGGATTCCGGCGATCGAGGAAATGTTGACGATCGACCCGCCGCCCCGCTTCAGCATCTCGGGGATCACCGCCTTGCACACCAGGAAGGCGCTCTTGAGGTTCACCTCGGCGACCCGGTCCCAATCCGATTCATCGACTTCGACCGGCCCGCCGACCCTTACGATGCCGACGTTGTTGTCGAGAATGTCGATGCCGCCGAAGGCGTCGACCACCGCGCCGACCGCAGCATCGACCTGATCCTTGCGCGAAACGTCGCAGGTGACCGCGATCGCCTCGTTCCCCTCGGCTGCGATCAGCGCACGGGTCTCCTCGGCGGCCGCCGAGTTGACGTCGAGGCAGGCGACGCGCGCGCCTTCCCGCGCGAACAGCACCGAGGTCGCCTTGCCGTTGCCCCAGCCGGGACCGATCGAGCCCGCTCCGGTAATTACCGCCACCTTGCCCGCCAGACGTCCCGCCACACGACCCTCCTTCTCCTCGAGCGCGGCGGCATTCTGCCCCGCCGGCCCTCGAAACGCGATGGCTGGATGACCTGGTGGAAGGATGGCTGGATGACCTGGTGGAAGGGATGATACGGTCCCCGGCCGCCCCGGCCTCGGCCGACGGCGATCCGTCGGAACGGTGTCGCCATGGCGCTTCTCAACCGCTACCACCTGTCCAACCTGATCGCCCTGATCGTGACGGCGATCGCGCCGCTGACGGTCGACGCACGCGACCGGGTATCGGTCGGCGGCTACCTCTTCCCGCCGTATGTCGACCGGATCCTGGACGCCGAGGCGACCGGCCTGATGCCCGATGCGCTCGCCGAACTCAACCGCGTGCAGGATCGCTTCGAGTTCCGGTTCGTCCCGACCACGGCTGGCGGCCGGTACCAGGACTTCCGGGACGGCCGCTTCGACGGCCTGCTGTTCGAGATGCCCGAGTGGGGCTGGACCAACCGGGGCATCACCCTCGACGTGTCCGAGCCGTTCGCCTCCGACGCCGAGGTATACGTGGCGCGCGCCGCGCCGAACCGCGACGAGCGGTATTTCGACGGTCTCCTCACCCGCCGGATCGCCGCCATCCTGGGCTACAATTACGGCTTTGCCGGGTTCCGCAACGATCCCGAGGAGCTTCGTCGACGCTTCGACATCGCGCTAGTCGACGACCACGCAGCCACCATCGACCTGGTGCTGGGCGGAGACGTCGAGGTCGGAGTGGTGACCATGTCCTATCTCCGCAGACACCTGTCGGACCATCCGGGAGAGCGGGGCCGGCTGCTGATCTCGCGGCGCCACGACCAGGTCTACGCGTGGCGCGCCGTCACCCGCCCCGGCGCCGTGCCGTCGGCGGCCGAGATCTCGGCGATGCTGACACGCGGCGGCGCTCTCGACGCGCTGCTGTTTCGCCACGGCGTGGCGCGATGAGGAAGCGGACGCGACGTTAGAAAGGATGACAGGACAACGCCGCGCCGTGGTAATGCGGTTTCCAAGGGGCACCGGCGACCGACGCTCCAATCTCGGGCGAACCGGAGGGTGAAATGCGGGAACAGGGCGGGGTTGCTGTCGACGGGGCGAGCCGCGGCAGCGTCGCTGAAGTGTTCCTGGCGTTCCTCCGGCTCGGCCTGTCGGCGTTCGGCGGCCCGGTGGCCCACATAGGCTATTTCCGCACCGAGTTCGTCGAGCGGCGGCGCTGGATCGATGACGCCACATACGCCGACATGGTGGCGCTCTGCCAGTTCCTGCCGGGCCCGGCGTCCTCGCAGGTTGGCCTTGCGCTTGGTGCCCGGCGAGCCGGACCGCTGGGGGCGCTCGCCGCCTGGACCGGGTTCACGCTGCCCTCGGCCATCCTGATGATCCTGGCGGCCTGGGGAGCGGTCCGTTTCGGGACCGACGACCCGACGACCTCGATGGCCATCCACGGACTGAAGCTGGTCGCGGTCGCGGTGGTGGCGCAAGCCGTCAAGCAGATGGCAAGCCGGCTGGCCGCCGACGCCCCGCACGCCACCATCCTGGCGGCGGCGGCCACCCTGGCGCTGACCTTGCCCGGACTGCAGGGACAGCTCGGCGCGATCGCCCTCGGCGCGGTGGCGGGGTTACTCGTCGGCCGGCTGGGCAATGGCTTGCCAGGCGGCTCGGGATCGGCGCCTCTGGCGATCCATGTCCCGATTCCGCTCGCCCTGGCCTTCCTGGCGATCCTGGCCGGGCTGCTGATCGCCCCGCTTGTGGTGACCGTGCCGGAGGCGCTGCGCGTCGCCGACGCCGCCTTCCGGGCGGGAGCGCTGGTGTTCGGGGGCGGCCACGTGGTGCTGCCGTTGCTGGAGGCCGACACCGTGCAGACCGGCCTGGTGGCGCGCGACACATTCTTGGCCGGCTATGGACTGGCCCAGGCAGTACCCGGGCCGTTGTTCACCTTCGCAGCGTTCCTGGGGACCGCCGCCCCGACCCCCGGCGGACTGGCGGGCGGGATGCTGGCGCTGGTCGCGGTGTTCCTGCCGTCGGCGCTGATCCTGTTCGGTGCGTTGCCGTTCTGGGACCGTCTGCGAACCTGGGGACCGGCGCGGTCGGCGCTCGACGGCATCAACGCGGCGGTTGTGGGACTGCTGGTGGCGGTGCTGTACGATCCGGTCGCGACGGCGGCGATCTTCGGACCGCGCGACGTCGCCGCCGCCCTCGTCGCCTACCTGCTGCTGGAGGTCTGGAAGGTCTCGCCGTGGATCGTGGTGGTCGGGTTCGGGGCGGCCGGTGCGGCGATCGGATGGAGCGGCTGGGTCTGACTCACCGGCCGAACCGGACGATCACCTGCCGCTGCTTCTCAGCGGACGCCGGCGGCGGGGGGTAGCGTTCGGCGCGCGCGCGCTCGATGTCGCGGCTGTCGAGCTTGAACAGGTCGCAGGCCAGAAAGCCGGCAAACGCAGCCATCACGCGCTCGATCAGCAGCACCCCACCCTCCACGGTCCACCTGCCGCGGCGCCTTGACGCCCCGCAGCGGTCGCAATCGTCCGACACGCCAGCAAGCCCCGCAATGGGGTCAGTTGATGGTATCCTCCAGAAACCCGTCGAGCGTCCCCCAGAAAGCGAGCCGGATCGGTTCGCGCTCACGCAGGATCTCGTGCTTGGCGTCCATGAACCGAGCCAGACGGGCGTTCGGCAGGCGGGCGGCCGCTTCCTCGATCGCCCGGTTGGAAACGATGACCTCCCGTCCGGCGAGCGCGATCAGGATCGGCGTGGACAGCCCTTCCAGCACCCCCGGAGCCATGACCGCGTCGATCGAGCGGATCGCCGCCCGCACCCAGGCGAACGTCGGATCGGCGACCACCAGGTCGGGGTTCTGGGCCAGCAGCGCGTGCATCAACTCGAAGCGAGACCGGTCGTCGGTCAGCGGGTTGCCGTCGAATCGCAGCCGGCGGGGGCCGTATCCGGCGCCCCCGAAGATGTAGCCGTCAACCAGCGGTGTCCGGCACAGCCACTCCACCAGACGCTTCGCCAGCCAGTCCGGGAGACCCGGACGCCCGATCCCCAGCATCGGCGCGATCAGCGCGGCACGCCGCACCCGTTGGCGGTTCTCCAGGCAGTATCGGAGCGCGACATGCCCGCCCATCGAATGGCCGACCACGGTAAGCGGTTCGTCGCCAAATCCGCCGAGGACCTCCAGGGTCGCATGGAGATCCTCGAGATGGGTCTCCATGCGATCGATGTGCCCCTTGTGACGGTCCGGAAGCAGGCGGTCCGACAGCCCCTGCCCCCGCCAGTCCAGCGTGGCCACCCGGAAGCCCCGCGCCGTGAGTTCGACGATCGATTCCAGATGCTTCTCGATGAAGTCGGTGTAGCCCGTCAGGAACACACAACCGCCGCGCGGGCCCGCACCGCCGAATCGAGCGGCCCGCAGGCGCACACCGCCCGGGCGCTCGACGATCACGACGTCGCCGCCCGCCGCCGCGATCGACTCCTGCCCGTGGATCACCGTCATTGCGCCAGCACGGTACCGCAGGTCGGCGTCCAGGAGAGATGGACCCGGTCGCCCCAGGTGAACGGGCGTCCCGTGACACGATCGATGTTGGCGATCGTGACCTTGACCAGCGGGTGGTCGGGGCCGACCCGGACGTGGAACACCGACGCATCGCCGAGATAGGTGATCTCCTCGACCGTCCCCGCCACCGTGTTACGCGCGGCATCGGCCGGCGGCTGCTTGGCGATATCGACCTTTTCCGGCCGCAGCGCCAGCCAGCAGGTCGAACCGACCGGCAGCCTCGCATCCTGCTCGATCTCGATCGGAACCGGAACGGCGGGGGCGGACAGCGTGACGCGCCCCGGGTCGCTCGCCTCGACCCGTCCCTCGATCAGGTTCACCGAGCCGATGAAATCCGCCACGAAGGTCGTCCGCGGGAACTCGTACAGTTCGGCCGGCGGCGCAGTCTGCTGCACCCGGCCGACGTTCATCACCGCGATCCGGTCGGCCATCGACAACGCTTCATCCTGGTCGTGGGTGACGATCACGAATGTTATGCCCACCGACTCCTGCAGGTTGACCAGTTCGAAGCGCATCTGTTCGCGGAGCTTGGCGTCGAGCGCCGACAGCGGTTCGTCGAGCAGAAGCACCTTCGGCCGCTTGACCAGTGCGCGCGCCAGCGCGACCCGCTGGCGCTGTCCACCCGACAACTGATCGGGGCGGCGCGCGCCGTATCCACCGAGCTTCACCAATTCGAGGGCCTGCTCTGCCCGCTGCCTCACCTCGTCCTTGGGGACCCCGTCGACCTTCAGGCCGTAGGCGACGTTTTCGAGCACCGTCATGTGCGGGAACACCGCGTAGGACTGGAACACCATGTTCACCGGTCGGCGGTTCGCCGGCACCATCGAGACGTCCTGGCCGTCGATCCGCACGGTCCCCTCGGTCGGCAACTCCAACCCCGCCAGCATCCGCAGCAACGTGGTCTTGCCGCAGCCGGACGGCCCCAGCAGCGCGAAGAACTCGCCGCGCCGGATCGTCAGGTCGACGGAATCGACCGCCGTGATCGGGCCGTAGCGCTTGCTCAGTCCGGCAATCTCGATGATCGGCCGGTCGAGATCGCGATTTTCGGTCATCTCGCCGCTGCCTCCGCCTTGACCCCGGCCCGGTGTTGCATCCACAGCGCCGCCGCCGTCATCACCACCGTCACCACGATCAGGATGGTCGAGGCGGCGTTCACTTCCGGCGTCACCGAGAACCGCACCATCGAATAGACCTTCACCGGGAACGTGACCGTGTTCGGTCCGGAGGTGAAGAAGGTGATGACGAAATCGTCCAGCGACAGGGTGAAGGCCAGCATGCCGCCGGCCACCAGCCCGGGCCGCATGAACGGAATCATCACGTCTCGGAAAACCTGCCACTCGGTGGCGCCGAGATCCTGGGCCGCCTCCGCCAGCTCGCGGTTAAACCCCTCGAGCCGCGCGCGAACCACCACCGCCACGAATGGAAAGCAGAACGACACGTGGGCGATGGTGATCGCCGACAGGTTGAAAGGCCACGGCAGGTTAGCCGGCCACCCCACCCGGGAGAAGAACACCAGCATCGCCACCCCCATGCAGATCTCCGGAATGACGATGGGGAGCGCGATCGCGCCTTCGTACCCGGCCCTCGCCGGAAATCGGAAGCGCCAGAGCAGCACGGCGGCAAGAGCGCCAAGCACGATCGAGATCACGGTGGCGAACAGCGCGATCGTCAGCGAGTTCGCGAACGCCTCGATCAGGTCGGCGTTCCGGAACGCCCTGCCGTAGTAGTCTAGGGTAAACCCCTGCCAGACGATGTTGCGGCGGCTGTCGTTGAAGCTGAAGGCGATCAAGGTCGCGATCGGCGCGTACAGGAAGACGAACACGACCAGCAGCGTCAGCCGGACCCAGAGGCGGCGCGAGTAGTCGAGCGGACCGACGGGCGCCGCCATTACGCCGCTCCCCGGCGGGCGGCGCGCCGGCCGTAAAACGCGCGCAGGGCCAGCGCCGCGAAAGTAAGATACATCAGCAGGAACGACAGCGCCGCGCCGAATGGCCAGTCATTCGCGCTCTTGAACTGGCGTTCGATCACGTTGGCGATCATCTGGCTGTCGGTACCGCCGAGCAGATCCGGGGTAAGGAACGACCCGAGCGCCGGAATGAACACCAGGATCGATCCGGACACGATCCCCGGCAGCGCGAGCGGCACCACGATGGTCCGCATCGCCCGCACCTGCGACGCACCCAAATCCAGCGCCGCCTCGATGAGCGAACGGTCGAGCTTCTCGAGCGACGCGTACAGCGGGAGAACCATGAAAGGCAGGTGCACGTACACCAGCCCGATCACCACCGCGGTGTTGTTGTACAGAAGCTCAAGCGGCTCGAAGCGCTCTCCCAGCAGTTGGTAGGAGCCGAGCCCCAAGAGGGCGAGCGCGGTATTGCCCTGGTCCCACACCCACTCGAGGCTGAAGTTGACGATCCCACGGGTGCGAAGCACGGCGATCAGCGCGTAGGTCCGGATCAGCAGGTTGGTCCAGAACGGCAGGATTACCAGCAGAAGCAGCAAGGCGCGCCAGCGCGGCGGGGCGAACACGATGGCGAGCGCCACCGGGAAACCGAACACCAACGACACGACGGTGGTCACTCCTGCGAACAGGAACGATTTCGCGAAGATCTGCAGATACAGCGGATCGAGCGCCCGGGCGTAGTTCGCGAGCGTTCCCGTCACCTCCATTTCCACCAGGCCGCGCAACTCGGCGAAGCTGAGGATCCAGATCAGCGCCAGCGGAACCAGGAAGAACAGCAGAAGCCAGACGGTCGGCGGCAGGCCGACCATCCAGAACACCAGCGGGTTGCGCCGCCAGCTCTCCAACCCGCGCGCGCCCCGGCTGCGCCGCCGTGGTCAGGCGGCGCCGATCCGGGTCCAGAGACGGTCGACAAGTTGCGTGTAGTCGGTCCCCTGATAGACCGCCGGCTCGCACCGCGCGATCACCTCGTCGCTCGGGAAGATCGCCGGGTTGCCGGTGTATTCAGGCTTCATGATCGCCTTCGCCGCCGCGTTCGGGGTGGCGTACTGGATTAAGTCGGCGATAGCCGCGCCGGCCTTGGCATCGAGGATGTAGTTGATGAAGGCGTGGGCGTTCTCGGGATGCGGCGCGCCGTTCGGAATGACCAGGGTATCCTCCCACAGCAGCCCACCCTCATCGGGCACGACATAGGAGATGTCCTTGTCCTCGGCCATCACCTGCAGGATGTCGCCATTCCACTCCATCGCGAGATCGACCTCGCCCGACAGCAGCAGGTCCTGGCCGTTGTCGTCGGCGAAGGTCTTGATGTGCCGCTTCTGCTTGATCAGCATCTCGGCGACCTTCTCGAGCTTCGCCGGGTCGGCCTCGTTCAGCGGCCAGCCGAGATATTTGCAGCCGACCTGAAGCACGGTCTGGGACGCCCCGAGCAGCGCGATACGGCCCGAATATTTGTCGGAATCGTAGAGCACCTTCCAGCTGTTCGGCACGCCGTCGACGCGGCTCTTGCGGTAGCCGATGCCGACCGTCCCCCACATATACGGCAACGAGTACCGGCGGCCGGGGTCGAACTTCGGGTCCATGAATGACTTGGAGATGTTCGCGATGTTCGGAATCTTCGAGTGATCCAACGGCATCAGCATCTTCGCCGTGATCATGCGCTCGGTGTAATCGTTGGTCGGCACGATGATATCGTAGCCGGGATTGCCCTCGCGGAGCTTGGCGAACAGTTCGTCGTTGTCGGCGAACAGGTCCATCTTGACGTCGATGCCGGTGACCCCCTTGAAGTCGACAAGCGTAGTCTCGCCGATGTAGGTGTCCCAGTTGTAGAAGTTCAGCTTCTTCTCTTCGGCCGCCCAGCCGAGGGTCGGCAGCAGGGTGACGCCGGCGGCCACGGCACCGCTGCCGGCCAGGAACGAGCGGCGCGTCGCGCGCAGGGTGGAGCTGTCGACCATCCGTCTAGCCTCTCGAAGCTGTTGTCCCTGTCACGGCCCGCTTGCGATGGGGCGCCGTTGTTTGTGCACTGCGATCACAAGGCACCGGTCGGACGCTGTCAATGCTGCCGTTCCACGCCGGCCCGGTCCTCAGATCGACAGATCCACGAAAGCGCCGCGCGGTGGCGGGTTACCGGTCTGCCCGGCCGCCGCCGCAGCCTCGCTCGCCACCGGCGGAACAGCTTCGTCCGGGGCAGCGAGTAGCGGCGTCGGCACCGGTTGCGCGGGCGTGACGGTCTCGGCGCGCGCCGGGTCGAGCCGGGCCGCCGCCTCCTCGGCAGCATCGGCCTCCTGCTCCCGCCGGGCCTGCTCCAGCAGCGCCTCGCGCGCGATCTGCCTGGCTTCGTTGAGTTCTCCGGCGGTCTGGACGGCGCGGTTCACCACGGTCACGCCCGTGCGCAGTCCGCTGCCGAGCGACACGGCACCGCGCAGCCCGAGCGGCACATCCGCCGAGCCGGCCGTCCCGGTCCCCGGGCCGAGCCTCAGGCTCGACAACGAGGGCGACGACGTCGATGAGCCGATCGCCATGGCCGCTCTCCCTTCCCTTAACAAAGTATGAAGGTTGCGGCCGCAAACGGCAAGGTCGCGGCGGCGGACGTCAGATCCCGAGGTCGGCCTGGGTCAGATCGAGGCAGCGGCGCGCCGTCTCCGCCAGATGGTCGACCTCGGACCGGGTGATCACCAGGGGCGGCGCCGTCACCATGCCGTCGCGGACCGCGCGCAGGATCACGTTGTTGCGGAAGCAGTGATCGCGGCAGATCGTGCCGACCCGCCCTTCCGGCTGGAAGAACACTGGGCCGTCCTTATTACGCACTAGTTCGATGGCGGCGATCAGGCCGACACCTCGAACTTCACCAACCAGGGGATGGTCGGCCAACTCGCGCAGCCGGGCCTGGAAGTACGGACCTATGTCGTCACGCACCCGCTCGACGAGCCCCTCGTCCTGGATGATGCGCAGGTTCTCAAGCGCCACCGCGCAGGCTACCGGATGGCCCGAATACGTGAACCCGTGGAAGAACTCCCCGCCGTCGTCGATCAGCGTGCGCGCCACCCTGTTCCCGACCATGACCGCCGAGATCGGCAGATAACCAGACGACAGCCCCTTGGCGAGCGTCATCAGATCCGGCTCGATCCCGAAGGTTTCGCAACCGAACCAGTTGCCGGTCCGGCCGAACCCGCAGATCACCTCGTCGGCGATCAGCAGGATGCCGTGCTCGTGGCAGATCCGCTGGACTTCAGGAAAGTAGCTGGCGGGCGGCACGATCACTCCGCCGGCGCCCTGGATCGGCTCGGCGATGAACGCCGCCACCCGCTCCGGCCCCAGTTCCTGAATCCGCTCTTCCAGCGCCTGCGCAGCCGCTACCCCGAACTCGTCCGGCGTCATGTTACCGCCGTCGCGAAGGTAGTAGGGCGGCCGGATGTGTTCGAAACCCGGCAGCGGCAACCCGGTCTGGCCGTGCATTGCCGTCATCCCGCCCAGGCTTGCGCCGACCAAGGTCGAACCATGGTAGGCGTACTCGCGGCTGATGAACACGGTGCGCTCCGGCCGCCCCTGGATCTGCCAATACCGTCGCACCATTCGCACGATGGTGTCGTTCGCCTCCGAACCTGAACTGGCGAAGAATACATGCTCGAGCCCTTCAGGAGTCAGCGACGCGAGCCGCGCCGCGAGTTCGGTGGCGGGGGGCGTCGTGGTCTTGAAGAAGGTATTGTAGTAGGGCAGCTCGCGCATTTGTCGGGCGGCGGCGTCGGCGAGTTCTGGCCGGCCATAGCCGACGTTGACGCACCACAACCCGGCCATGCCATCGAGGATCGCCGTCCCCTGGGAATCCCACAGCGTGGAGCCCTCGGCGCGGACGATAACCCGTGTGCCCTCGGCCGCGAGCGCCTTGTGATCGGTGAAAGGGTGCAGGTGGTGGGCGGCGTCGGCTGCCTGGAAAGCCGGATCTTCGAGCGCGTTCAACCCTTGGTTCATCGCTGTCCCATGCGGATGTTGTCGACCGTTTATAGACGCTGGCGATTGACCCGTCATCGGGATCTGAGACAAGCCGCTTTCGTCAGCAGGGTCCGACCCTGTACTGTCGTGTTCCCGAAAGCATTGCCGAGAGAACATCGCAGTCTTGGGGGACAACATGGGGGCCGAATCCACGATCGACGACGCTGAGTGAAGGACGTCTCGGCGCCGATCACCGTGCGGGGGCGGCACTGGGGGGCGGTGCGCCTGGCCTACAAGCCTTGAAAAGCGCGCCCTTCAGACGTTCAGCAGCAGAAACTCCCGTTCCCAGGCGCTGATCACCTGCTGGTAGGCGCGCGACTCGGATTCCTTGACGGTTGTCAGCACGTTGACGAAGCGCTGGCCGAGCAACTCGCGCAGGGGCTTGGCCCGGTTCAGGCGAAGCAGCGCGTCCTCAAGGTGGCGCGGCAGGTTGACCGCGAGCTGGTAGGCGCTGCCCTCGATCGCCTTCGAGGGCTCGAGTTCTTCCATGACGCCGAGGTAGCCGCACGCCAGCGACGCCGCCATCGCCAGGTAAGGGTTGGCATCGGCGCCAGCAATCCGGTTCTCGACGCGGCGGGACTCCGGCGACGAGATCGGCACCCGGAAACCAACCGTGCGGTTGTCGATCCCCCAGTGCACGTTGATCGGCGCATCGGAGTCCGGCATCAGCCGACGGTACGAGTTCACGTAGGGCGCGAGCAGCGGCATCGACGCCGACAGGTATTTCTGCAGGCCGCCGATGTAGTGCAGGAAGAACTCCGAGTTGCCGCCATCCTCGGCGGCGAACAGGTTGCGGCCGGTCCTCAGGTCGTGGACCGACTGGTGGACGTGCATCGACGAGCCCGGCTCGTGCTGCATCGGTTTCGCCATGAAAGTCGCATAGACGCCGTGATCCAGGGCCGCCTGTCGTACGGTGCGCTTGAACAGAAAGGTCTGGTCGGCGATCACCATCGGGTCGCCGTGGTTGAAATTGATCTCGAGCTGAGCAGCACCGGATTCGTGGGTCAGGGTGTCGACGTCGATCTCCTGCGCCTCGCAGTAGTCGTAGATGTCCTCGAACAACGGGTCGAACTCGTTCACCGCGTCAATGCCATAGGCTTGGCGCGCGGTTTCCGGCCGACCGGAACGGCCGATCGGCGGCTCCAGCGGGTAGTCCGGGTCGGCGTTGACCTTGACCAGGAAGAACTCCAGCTCCGGCGCTACGGTCGGCCGCCAACCCTGCTCAGCGTAAAGGTCGAGGATGCGCCGAAGGACGTAGCGGGGCGCCACGTCCACCGGTCGGCCGTCGAAATAGAAGGCGTCGCAGATCACCTGCGCGGTTGGCTCCTTGTACCACGGCACCACCCGAATGGTTTCGGGCGCCGGCCGCAGATAGACGTCGCCGGAGCGCGGATCGAGGTCGTACTCCTCGATATAGTCGCCGGTCACCGTCAACCCATAGATCGACTCGGGGATGCGCAGCCCCTGCTCGCCGATCGCCTTCAGGAACTTGGCAGCCGGCAAAATCTTGCCGCGGGGGATGCCAGAAAGGTCCGAGACCATGCACTCGACCTCGGTGATTCGGCGTTCCTTGATCCAGCTTTCAAGCTCTGACGACATGATTCCTCGCGTGACAGGATGGTGAGACATACACCGCCCCCCCTCGCACCGGCAACGCGCCTCTCCCGCAACACCGCCTCGCGTGCTATTAATCGCTATCGCGCAACAGCCTGCTGAGCCCCATGTCTCCCGACGGCCCCCCCGGGTCCGACGCTTCTGCCGCCGGCCTCATCGCCCAGTCGTTTCTCGCCGACCACCCCGAAGTCGCCACAGTCGACATCCTGCTACCCGACATCTCCGGCGTGGTGCGCGGCAAGCGCATCGGCAGCGATCAACTCGCCAGCCTGTTTGAGGACGGTGCGGCTTTTCCGGCCTCGGTCTTCGGTACCGATGTCACCGGCGATTCGATCGAGGCGAGCGGCTTGGTCTGGTCCCTCGGCGACGCCGACTATCCGTGCTGGCCGGTGCCGGGCACGCTGGTGCCGGTGCCGTGGACGGCCCGGCCCTCCGCCCAGGTCCTGCTAACCATGGTCGACCCCGGCGGCGCGCCCTTCTTCGCCGATCCGCGGGTCGTGCTGCAGCGGGTGTTCGACCGCTACCGGGCCCGCGACCTGACGCCGGTGGTCGCCATCGAGTTGGAGTTCTTCCTGATCGACCGCAAGCGCGAGGATCACGCACCGCCAATCCCGGCGATCTCGCCGGTTACCGGTAACCGCCAGGCGACCACGCAGTGCTACGGCCTCGACGAACTCGATGATTTCGTGGCGGTGCTCGACGACGTCGCCAACGCCTGCCGGGTCCAGCGGATCCCGGCGATGGCGGCCTCGGCCGAATACGCGCCGGGCCAGTTCGAGATCAACCTGACCCATGTCGACGATCCGGTGAAGGCGGCCGACCACGCAGTGATGCTGAAGCGCGCGGTCAAGGGTGTGGCCCGCGCCCACGGCATGAACGCTACCTTCATGGCCCGGCCGTTCAGCGAGGAGACCGGCAACGGTCTGCACCTGCACGTCAGCGTGCTCGGCCCCGACGGCCGCAACATCTTCGCCGACCCCAAGGGCGGCAAGCTCGGCTCGCCGGCGCTGGGGCACGCGGTCGGCGGGCTGGCAGCCACGATGAATGACTGCATGGCACTGTTCGCCCCGACCGCGAACGCCTACAAGCGGCTGCGCCCGGCCAACTACGTGCCGATGTCGGCGTGTTGGGGCTACAACAACCGTTCCTGCGCGTTTCGGGTGCCGGCCGGGTCGGCAGCGTCGACCCGCATCGAGCACCGTGTCGCCGGCGCGGACGCCAACCCTTACCTGGCGACCGCAGCCGTCCTTGCCGGCATCCTGCACGGCATCGAGACCGAGGCCGAGGCACCGCCTCCAATCGACGGCAACGCCTATGAGACTGAAAAGCCCACGGTTCCGAAAACCTGGGCAGCGGCGCTTGAGTGCTTCGAGACCAGCGACTTTGTAGCCGAGTGGCTCGGAGCCGATTTCCGCCGGGTGTTCCACGCCGTCAAGGAGAGTGAGCGGCAGGATTTCGAAGCCGTGGTCACGCCCCTCGAATGGCGGTGGTACCTCACCACGGTATGAGCGCGCCGCTCAGCTGGTATCACGCCACGGTTCTGGCCGGCGCGCCGCGGCCGACGCTGACAGGCGCGGAGCGGGCGCGAGTTTGCGTGATCGGTGGCGGGTTGACCGGGGTATCGGCCGCCCTGCATCTCGCCGAACGCGGCCTCGACACGGTGCTGCTGGAAGCCGAGGCAATCGGCCACGGCGCCTCCGGGCGCAACGGCGGCCAGATCGTTCAGGGCTTCAGCGCGTCGATGGAGCGCGTCGAGGCCGCCGTCGGGCGAGACGACGCGCAGGCGATCTGGGATCTCGGCCGCGAAGCGATCGCCGCCATCCCCGATCGGGTCCGACGCCACGACATCGAGTGCGACCTGCGCTGGGGCTACCTGATCGCCGCGCTCAACCGGAGCCAGCTCGCCGACCTGCGCCGGACGATCGGGCAATGGGCCGACTATGGTTACACTGGGCCCCGGATCGTCGAGGGTCCGGCGCTGCGCTCGGTGCTGGCCAGCGATCTCTACGCCGGGGGCATGGTGGAGCCCGGCAGCGGTCAGTTGCACCCGCTCGCCTATCTGCTTGGCCTCGCCGGGGCAGCCGAGGCGGCCGGAGCCCGGCTGTACGAGCGCTCGGCGGCGTTCGCCATCGATCATGGCCCGACGACGGTGCGGGTGACGACCGCTGCGGGCAGCGTCGAGGCGGACACCCTCGTCCTCGCCGGCAACGCCTATCTCGGCCGTCTGGTGCCGGCGCTGCGCCGCCGGCTGATGCCGGTGGCCTCGTTCATCGGCGTTACCGAGTCGCTCGGCGAAGCGCGCGCCCGCAAGCTGTTTCCCGAGAACGTGGCGGTGGCGGACTGCAACGTGGCGCTGGACTATTTCCGCCTGACGGCCGACCACCGCCTGCTGTTCGGCGCCGGCGCCAGCTACTCGGCCACCACCCCGGTAGGGCTGAAGGGCTGGATCGCCCGGCGCTTCCGGCGGGTGTTCCCGGAGTTGACCGACGTCGCGGTCGAACACGCCTGGGGCGGCCTGATCGGCATCACCCACAACCGTATCCCAGACCTCGGGCGGCTGGCGCCGAACGTGCTGTACGCCCAGGGCTATTCCGGCCAGGGGGTGGCGTTGACCGGACTCGCCGGCGCGCTGATGGCCGAGACCATCGCCGGGGACGACCGACGCTTCCGGCTGCTGGAGCAGGTTCGCCACCTGCCTTTTCCCGGCGGCATCCTGCGCACGCCGACGCTGGTGACGGCGATGGGCGTGCTGAAGCTGAAGGACCGCCTGGGCTGGTAGCGGCTTGAATTAGCCCTCCACCCGCTCCTCGCGGGCCTCGGCCCCGGTTGCCCACAGCAGGCCGAGGACCGCGCCCTTGCTGCGCGGCAGCAGGAGCAGCAGCAGGGCCACCGTCGCCGCCGGCCAGATCGCCATCTGCAGCCACATGGCCGGATGCCAGGCCTGCTCGACCAGCAGCAGCAGCGGCACCACGATGTGACCGACCACCATGATGGTCAGCCAGGGCGGCATGTCGTCGGCGCTCAGATGGGCGTAGCCTTCGCCGCAGGCGCTGCACGCCGGGGTCGCCGTCAGGTAACCGCGCAGCACCCGCCCTTCGCCGCAGGCCGGGCAGCGGCCGCGCAACCCGCGCAGCACCGCCTGCAGGACGCTGCGGTCGGACGGGAGCGCTGCCGGCTCGATGGCCGTCACGATCGGATCGCTCACGGCTTGAGAACCTCCTGCACCGGGGTGTAGCCGAGACCATGCGCCTCGGCGACCGCTTGGTAGGTGATCCGCCCCTCATGGACGTTCAAGCCCTCCTGGAGGTGGCGGTCGTCGGCCAGGGCCTTGCGCCAGCCCTTGTCGGCCAGCGCCAGGGTGTACGGCAAGGTGGCGTTGTTGAGGGCGAAGGTCGAGGTCCGCGCCACACCACCCGGCATGTTGGCGACACAATAGTGCACCACGCCATCTACGATGTAGGTCGGCTCGGCGTGGGTGGTCGGCCGCGACGTCTCGAAGCAGCCGCCCTGGTCGATGGCGACATCGACCAGCACCGAGCCTCGCTTCATCCGGGACACCATGTCGCGGCTGACCAGCTTCGGCGCCGCGGCGCCGGGCACCAGCACCGCGCCGATCACAAGATCGGCACCGAGCACGTATTCCTCGATGGCGTCGCGGGTCGAGTAAATGGTGTTCAAGGTCGGACCGAATTGCATGTCGAGTTCGTAGAGACGGTGCAGCGAGCGGTCGAGCACCGTCACCCGCGCCTCAAGCCCCATCGCCATGCGCGCGGCGTTGGTGCCGACGACGCCACCGCCGAGGATCACCACCGAGCCGACCGCGACTCCCGGCACGCCGCCCAGCAGGGTGCCGTTGCCGCCCTGCGCCTTCTCCAGGCAATGCGCCCCGGCCTGGATCGACATCCGGCCCGCGACCTCGCTCATCGGGGCGAGCAGCGGCAGGCGGCCGTGCGCGTCGGTCACCGTCTCGTAGGCGATCGCGATGCAGCCCGACTCGATCAGCCCCTTGGTCTGCGGCGCGTCCGGGGCGAGGTGCAGGTAGGTGAACAGAATCTGCCCCGGACGCAGGCGGGCTATCTCGACCGGCTGCGGCTCTTTGACCTTGACCAACATGTCGGCCGTGGCGAACACCTCCTCGGGCGAGGTGACGATGCGCGCGCCGGCCGCGGTGTAGTGCTCGTCGTCGAGGCCGATGCCGTAGCCGGCATGGGTCTCGACGATCACTTCGTGACCGTGCGCCACAAGTTCCCGGACGCTCGAGGGGATCAGGCCGACGCGGTACTCGTGATTCTTTATTTCTTTCGGAACGCCGATGCGCATGGAGCCCTCCGTTGTCGATGCGCGGACACTATGCCAGCGCCCGGCGCGGTTCAATTTGTATGACAAATTGCTCAACCGTGCGCACACCCGCGGGAACGCCGCTGACCGGCAAGAACCGGATAGCGCGCGCCGCCGGGTTGCGGCAGTTTCCCGGCTCCATGCAAACCGCGAGCTCTGCCGATGACCACGCCCGCCGCGACCACGTCCGCCGCGCCGCGCATGACCGGCCTCGACTGGCTCTGCGTTATCACTTTGTCGGCGCTGTGGGGCGGGTCGTTCTTTTTCGTCAAGGTGGCGGTGACGGCGGTGCCGCCGCTGACCCTTGTGCTGCTGCGGGTAGCACTGGCCGCCCTCGCTTTGCACGCCGTGCTACGGATCGTCGGCCTTCGCATACCCGTGGATCGTCGGGCCTGGCTCGACTACGCCGGCATGGGCATCCTCAACAACCTGATCCCGTTCGCCCTGATCTTCTACGGCCAGGCGGCGATCGGTATCGGCCTAGCAGCCGTCATCAACGGCCTGACGCCGTTCTGGACGGCGTTGATCGCGCGCGCCGCCGGGACCGAGCGGCTGTCGGCGGCGAAGCTCGCGGGCGTGGCGATCGGGTTCGGCGGCCTCGCCGTGATGGTCGGCCCGGCCGCCATGGCCGGGCTCGACGCCTCGCTGCTGGCCCAACTCGCGATTGTCGGCGCCACCATCTCCTACGGCTGCTCCGGCGTGTTCGGCAGGCGGTTCCGCGCCCAGCCGCCGCTGGTCACGGCGACCGGCCAGTTGACCGCCAGCAGCGCGATGATGCTGCCGCTCGCCCTGCTGGTCGACCGGCCCTGGACGCTGGTCGTACCGGGTGGCGAGGTGATCGCCGCGGTGGTCGGGCTCGCGCTGGTCAGCACGGCACTCGCCTACATCCTGTTCTTCCGGGTCCTGGCCAGCGCCGGGGCTACCAACGTGTCGCTGGTGACCCTGTTGGTGCCGGTCAGCGCGATGCTGTTGGGCGTGCTGGTGCTCGGCGAGACCGTGACCGAGCGCCAGTTGCTCGGCCTCACCATGATCGCAACCGGCTTGGTGTTCATCGACGGCCGTTTGCTGGCCCGGCTGCGCCCAGCCCCCGGTTGACGGCAAGCCGATCATGCCCACGTGGGAGTCCATGCCTCGACACTCACTGATGGGAGGATGCGATGGCCGAGGAAACCCTGAAGCGCTACGCCGCGGCTCCGCTCGCGACCGCCGACACCTACCGGATCAGCGACACCCGTACCGGCACTGTCGTGTCGGTCGTGAAGGGCAAGGAAGCGGTTCGCCGCCGCCTGGACCAGTTGAACGCGGAGGAGACCGTGGCCCGCCGGATCGGATGACCCAGGATCGGCGCGAGATTATCCCCGCGCCGCTTCCAGACACGCCGTCGCCGCCATGTCGACGATCGCCGCGGCGTCCAGGCCGTAATGGGCGTAGAGGTCTGGCAGGTCGCCGGACTGGCCGAAGCTGGCGACGCCCAGCGGGTACAGCCGCCGGCCGGCCGCCGAGCCGATCCAACTCAGCGCTGCCGGGTGGCCGTCCTGGACGGTCACCAGGGCGGCACGCGGCGCCAGCCGGGACAGCAGCCGCTCGACATGGCTGGTGCCGACACCGCCGCCATTGCGGCCGCGCAGGCGGCGCTGCCAGTCATGGTACAGCCGGTCGTTCGAGGTGACCGCCAGAACGCCCAGGCCCGGGATGTCCTCGGCCAACTCAGTATAGGCCTGCCGAACCTCCGGCACGATCGCCCCGCTGTAGACCAGGGCCAGTTCGGCGCCCGGGGCCGGCTCGACCTCCCAGTAGGCGCCGGCGAGCAGGTCGTCGACCTGCCGGTCGGTCAGCGTCCGGTCGGGCTGCTCGATCGGGCGGGTCGACAGCCGCAGGTACACCGAGCCGCCGTCGTCGGCCTGCATGTGCTCGAAGCCCCAGCGCATGATGGCGGCAAGCTCGTCGATGTGGGCCGGCTCGAAGCTGGCGAGACCGGGCTGGCCGAGGCCGATCAGCGGCGTCGAGATCGACTGGTGGGCACCGCCTTCGGGCGCCAGGGTGATGCCGGACGGGGTGGCGACCACCATGAACCGCGCGCCCTGGTAGCAGGCGTAGTTCAGGCTATCCAGGCCGCGCTGGATGAACGGGTCGTACAGCGTGCCGACCGGCAGAAGGCGGGTGCCGAACAGCGGCCCAGACAAGCCGAGCGCCGCCAGCAGGATGAACAGGTTGCTCTCGGCGATGCCGAGTTCCAGATGCTGGCCGCCGCCGTGGCGCATCCACTTCTGGGCCGAGGCCACCTCCTCCTCGCGGAAGACGTCGTTGCGGACGTCGAGCGAGAAGATGCCGCGCTGGTTCACCCAGGGGCCGAGGTTGGTCGACACCGTCACGTCCGGCGACGTCGTCACGATCCGCGACGCCAGGGCGGAGTTACCGCGCGCCAGCTCGTGCAGGATCGAGCCGAACGCCTGCTGGGTGGACATGGTCTTGTTGGACCGCAAGGTCAGCCGGTCCGGCAGCTCGACCTTAGGGGCGGAATGGATGCGCGAGCCGGGAGCGTTGAACGCGACACCCTGCACATACTTCTTGAGCGCCGGCTCGGGCACCCCGGCCTCGGCGAACAGTTCCCACTCCCGGCCGTCGGCAATCCCGTTCTCGGCCTTGAAGCGAGCCATCTGGTCCGGGGTCATGAGGCCGGAGTGGTTGTCCTTGTGGCCGGCGAGCGGCGTGCCATACCCCTTGATGGTGTAGGCGATGAAGCAGCGCGGCGCGTCGTCCTTCACCGCGTGGAAGGCCTCCAGCACCGCCTCCATGTCCTGGCCGGCGAGGTTGGTCATCAGGGTGTGCAGGGCGACGTCGTCGTGGTCGTCGAGGATCGCCTTGATCCCCGACACGCCCTTGAGGTCGACCTTCAGGCGCTCGCGCCAGGCGTGGTGCTCGCCCGACTGGCCCTTGAAGGTCAGCGCCGAATAGAGGTCGTTCGGGCAGTCGTCGATCCACTTCTCCAGCGCGTCGCCGCCCGGCTGGGTGAACACCCGCTGCAGCTTCTTGCCGTATTTCAGGGTGACGACCTGCCAGTCGACGGTCTTGAAGAACTCCTGGATCTTGCGGAACAGGCCGTCGGAGACAACGCCGTCCAGGCTCTGGCGGTTGTAGTCGATGATCCACCAGAGGTTCCGGACGTCGTACTTCCAGCCCTCAAGCATGGCCTCGTAGATGTTGCCCTCATCGAGCTCGGCGTCGCCGAGCACCGAGATCATTCGTCCCGGCCCCTGGGCGGTGATCGCCGGGTCCTGCACCAGGTTGTGGAGCTGGACATAGTCCTGGACCATCGACGCGAACAACGTCATCGCCACGCCAAGGCCGACCGAACCGGTCGAGAAGTCGACCTCGTCGGCGTCCTTGGTGCGCGACGGGTAGGATTGGGCGCCGCCATAGGCCCGGAAGCGCTCCAGCGCCTCTCGGCTCTGGCGGCCCATCATGAACTGGATGGCGTGGTAGATCGGGCTGGCGTGCGGCTTGACCGCGACCCGGTCCTGCGGGCGCAGCACGTCGAAATACAGCGCCGTCATAAGCGTAGCGACCGAGGCGCAGGAGGCCTGATGGCCGCCGACCTTCAGGCCGTCCCGGCTCTCACGGACGTGGTTGGCGTTGTGGATGGTCCACATCGCGTGCCAGAGCACCTTGCGCTCCAGCGCCCGCATGACGTCGAGGTGCCGAATGTCGCCCTCGGTGGTGCCGCTGCCGATCGCCGTCCCGTCCATGCCGCCGCGTCCTTCCTGTCCGGTGCTGCGCCACATATGACCCAAGACGGCGCCGGAATCGAGGGCGGGAACGTCACCGCTGCCATGCAGGAGCCCCCATCCTTGCCGTCATCCCGGACGGACGCGCCGGCTCCGGCGCAGCCGATCCGGGATCCAGCGTGCGACGGGCCGCTCTACTTCTTCGGCTGGCCGATCTGGTGGTCGGCCATCAGCTCGAGCGCCTGGACCAGCGAGGAATGGTCCTTCTTGGAGCCGCCGCGCGCCGCGCAGGCGTTGAACAGCTCCTGGGTGGTGGCGGTATTCGGGAGGCTGATGCCGAGCGATCGGGCGCCGGCGAGCGCCAGGCTCAAATCCTTCTGATGCAGCTCGATGCGGAAGCCCGGCTCGAAGTTGCGGTCGATCATCCGCTTGCCGTGCAGTTCCAGGATCCGCGACGAGGCGAACCCGCCCATCAGGGCGCCGCGCACCTTCTCCGGGTCGGCGCCGGCCTTGGAGGCGAACAGCAGCGCCTCGCCGACCGCCTCGATGGTCAGGCCGACGATGATCTGGTTGGCGACCTTGCAGGTCTGGCCGTCGCCATTGCCGCCGATCAGGGTGATGTTCTTGCCCATCAGCTCGAACAGTGGCTTGGCGCGCGCGAACGCCGCCTCGGGGCCGCCGACCATGATGGTGAGAGTCGCCTGCTGGGCGCCGACTTCGCCGCCCGACACCGGCGCGTCGAGATAGTCGCAGCCGAGCGCGTTAACGCGGGACGCGAACTCCTTGGTGGCGATCGGCGAGATCGAGCTCATGTCGATCACCAGCTTGCCGGCCGACAGGCCGGCGGCAATGCCGTCCGCGTCAAACAGGGCCGCCTCGACGTGCGGCGTGTCGGGGACCATGACGATCACCACGTCCGTGGCCGCGGCGACCGACTTGCCGTCCGGCTCGGCGACGGCGCCCAGCGCCGTGACGTCGGCCGGTACCCCGACGACGTCGTAGACGTGCAGTTCATGGCCGCCGTTGATCAGGTTGGCGGCCATAGGCCGCCCCATGATGCCGAGACCGACGAAACCGATCTTCATGATGCGTCTCCTCCCTGCGATCGGGCCAAGCGCCCGTTCGTGACCGACTCGACACCAGCGAAAGCGCGACGGCAAGCCCCCGATGACTCGGCACGTCGCTTGGTAGGCCCCGGATCGGATCGCCCTGCGGGCGTCCCGTCCGGGGTGACGACATTATGGGGTGCAGTCCACCCTCCCTCATCGTCACCCCGGACGGAACGGTCCGCGCGAGCGGAGCGGGCCGATCCGGGACCCTTCCGCCGCTCCATCGGCCAGCGGCGCCGCCTACGGCGCCGACAGCGCCAGCGCTTCGGCCGTCGGACCGCGCTCGTCGCTCCCGTCGGTCTCCTGCTGGCGGCGCCACATGCCGGCGTAGACGCCGTCGCGGGCCAGCAGGTCGGCGTGGCTGCCGCGCTCGACAACCTCGCCCGCCTCCAGCACCAGGATCTGGTCGGCGTCGACCACGGTCGACAGGCGGTGGGCGATGATCAGGGTGGTGCGGTCGCGCGACACCTCGCGCAGGCTGCCCTGGATCGCCTTCTCGGTATGGCTGTCGAGCGCCGAGGTCGCCTCGTCGAACAGGAAGATGCGCGGGCTCTTGAGGATGGTGCGGGCGATCGCCACCCGCTGCTTCTCGCCGCCGGACAGTTTCAGCCCGCGCTCGCCGACCATGGTCTGGTAGCCGTCGGGCAGGCCCATGACGAAGTCGTGGCTGCGCGCCATCCGGGCGGCGTCCTCGATCTCGGCCGGTGTGGCACCGGTCCGGCCATAGGCGATGTTGTAGTAGATCGTGTCGTTGAACAGCACGGTGTCCTGCGGGACGATGCCGAGTGCGGCGCGCAGGCTCGACTGTGACACCGCGCGGATGTCGGCGCCGTCGATCCGCACCGCACCACCGGTGGCGTCGTAGAACCGGAAGAGCAGCCGCGAGATTGTCGATTTGCCGGCACCGCTCGGCCCGACGATGGCGACGGTCCGGCCCGGCTCGACGGTGAATGACACGCCCTTGAGGATCTCGCGATCGGGGCGGTAGCCGAACCGCACGTCGTCGAACTCGATCCGCCCGGCCCCGGCCGGCAGCGGCGGCGCAGTCTCGCTGTCGGCGATCTCGCGGGTCTCGCGCAGCAGCCGGAACATCGCCTCCATGTCGGCCAGCGACTGCTTGATCTCGCGGTACACGAAGCCGAGGAAGTTGAGCGGCAAATAGAGCTGGATCAAATAGGTGTTCACCAGAACAAAGTCGCCGGTGGTCATCGTACCCGACCGCACGCCGAGCCCGGCCATGGTCATGATGCCGGTCAGCCCGACCGCGATGATGGCACCCTGGCCGATGTTCAGCAGCGACAGCGAGGTGCGCGAGCTCACCGCAGCCTCCTCGTAGCGCTCCAGGCTGGCGTCGTAGCGCCGCGCCTCGTGATCCTCGTTGCCGAAATACTTCACGGTCTCGTAGTTCAGCAGGCTGTCGATGGCGCGGGTGTTGGCCTGCTGGTCCTGCTCGTTCATGCGCCGGCGGTACTTCAGGCGCCACTCGGTAACCGCCATGGTGAAGGCAATGTAGCCGGCGATGGTCACGAACGTGACGACGGCGTACCAGACGTCGAACAGGTACCAGAGGATGCCGCACACCAGCACGATCTCGAGCAGCGTCGGCAGGATGTTGAACAGCATGAAGTTCAGCAGGAAGTCGATGCCCTTGGTGCCGCGCTCGATGGCCCGCGACAGCCCGCCGGTCTGGCGGTCCAGGTGGAAGCGTAGCGACAGCGCGTGCAGGTGCTGGAAGGTGCGCAGCGCGACCTTGCGGATGGCCCGCTGGGCGACCCGCGCGAAGAAGAACTCGCGCAGCTCGGCGAACGCCTGCTGGGCGACCCGCACCAAGCCGTAGGAGATCACCAGCGAGATCAGCGCGGTCGCCGGGAACCCCGGCCCGCTCGACACCAGGTCGACCGCCTGCTTGTACAAGACCGGGACGTAGACCGTGGCGACCTTGGCGAGCGCCAGGAACACCAGCGCCACCACCACCCGCACCCGCATCTCCGTCTCGCCCTTCGGCCAGAGGTAAGGTGCGAGGGTCTTCAGCGTGCTCAGGTCGCCGCGCGGCTCGGGGCGCGACGGGGCGGCGTCGGTGGGCGAGGGCATGGCGGCTCCGGGGTCGATATGTCAGCCTGATATAGGCAATTCGCGGAGGCGCCGCTACCGGGGGTCAGTCCGCCAGCCCAGGGCGAACGCCGACGGTGACGACGTCATCGCGGCGCACGCTCATCGAACTCGGAAACCTCCTCGATCCAGGTCAGCGCTTCGTCCTCGTTTCGCGAGTCGAACCGGCGCACCTGATCCGCAAAGCCGCGCCGCACAGCGCCCGATCGGGCATCCGGACCGTCAGCCGGACCTCGCGCAGACCGGCCCGCACCCGGCTCGGCCAGCCCAAGTCCCTCACCGCCCCTTGTAGAACCCGCCCACCGCCTCGATCACCCGCTCCACGTCCTCGGCGGTCACGTCGAGGTGGGTCACCACCCGGATGCGCGGCTTCTGGCCGGCGAGCACGATGCCCCGCTCGGCGAGGTGCGCCCTGAGCGCGTCGAAGTCGTCGGGGTGCGGCTGCAGGAACAGCATGTTGGTCTGGACCGCGTCGAGGTCGACGGTCAGGCGCTCGAACGCCGCCAGCCCCTCGGCCAGGCGCTGGGCGTTGGCGTGGTCGTCGGCGAGGCGCTCGACGTGGTGCTCGAGGGCGTGCAGGCCGGCGGCGGCGATCATGCCGGCCTGACGCATGCCGCCGCCGACCATCTTGCGCATCCGCCGGGCGCGCTTGATGAAGTCGGCCGGTCCCGACAGCACCGAGCCGACCGGAGCGCCCAGGCCCTTGGACAGGCAGAGCGAGACGGTGTCGATCGAGCGCACCAGCTCGGCCGCCGGCTTGCCGAGCTTGACGCTGGCGTTCATCAGCCTGGCGCCGTCGAGATGAACCTTGAGGCCGGCGCCGTGGGCGGCGGCGGCCAGCGCATGGATCCGATCCGGCGACTGCACCCGGCCCGAGACGGTGTTTTCCAGGCACAGCAGCCGGGTCATCGGGCTGTGCGGGTCATCCGGCTTGATGCCGGCCAGGACCTGGTCGGGGTCAAGGCCACCGTTGGCGTCGGTCTTCATCGGGTAGGATGCGACGCCGCCGAGCACGGAGGTGCCGAGCGCCTCGGACTTGTAGACGTGGTAGACGTCGCCGATCAGATACTCCTCGCCGCGCTGGCAATGCGCCAGGACGCCGAGCAGGTTGCTCTGGGTGCCGGAGGACACGTACAGCGCCGCCTCCTTGCCCATCAGGCCGGCGACCTTGGCCTCAAGGGCGATCACCGTCGGGTCCTCGCCGTAGACGTCGTCGCCGACCTCGGCCCGCGCCATCGCCTCGCGCATCGCCTCGGTCGGCTGGGTGACCGTGTCGCTGCGGAAGTCGACCCGGCGGTTGTGGCTGGCGGCGCGGTCGGTGGCCCCGGCGGCGCGGTTGGCGGTCATCCCGGCGTACATCGTGTCGTCATCCTCTGCTGGCGTCATCGCGCGAACGGGAGTGAGATAGCGGAGACGCGATACTGCGTCGGTTCGACGCCGAGTGCACCCCCGTTGATCGGAGACTGTTCATGCATACGCTCTATTGGAGGCCACGTTCCGGTTCGCTGGCGCCGATGGCGCTGCTGGAGGAGACCCGCCAGCCCTATGAGGCCGTCAAAGTAGACTCCGCCGCCGGCGAGGACAAGTCCGAGGCCTACGTCCGCGACGTCCATCCGCTCGGCCTGGTACCGGCACTCAAGCTGCCAGACGGGCGGATGATGATCGAATCGGCGGCGATTGTCGCCTACCTGGCCGACTTGGCGCCGGAGATGCGGCTGGCGCCCGCCACCACAGACCCGGACCGCGCGCTCTACCTGCAATGGCTGGTCTACGGCGCCGCCACTTTGTACCCGGCCTACATCCGCTACTACCACCCCGACTATCACCGGGTGCGCGAAGGCGACGACGAGGCGGTGAAGACGCTGGCCCGCCGCGACCTCGACGCCGGCTGGAAGGTCGTGGAGGCGGCGCTCGCCGACGGCCGGCGGTTCCTGCTAGGCGACCGCTGCACCGCCGCCGACATCTATCTCGCCACGCTGGCGCTGTGGAATCCGGCCGGCAAGGGGTTCCGGGAATCGAGCCCGGGGGTGGAGCGGATGCGGGCGGCGGTGTGGGAGCGGCCGGCAGCGGCCAAGGCGCTTGCTGCACATGCGTAATAATTGCGGGATTAACCATCGCAACGCAGCATTATTTCACTTGAATCAACGTTGATTAAACGCTATCTGAGAATTGTGCGGCGCAGCATAAACCGCGTCGCAAGGGCATCCAGAACCCGCTCAGGGAGGAAGACATCCACAACCTCGGAGGTCTTCCATGCGTTCAATCATCGTTACCCAGGCCGACATCGAACGGCTCTACGCCGATCCCGACGCCTTTCCGGTCGAGCTGTCCTCGGCGCTGGTCGAGCATCACGTCCAGCGCGGCCGCCGGCTCCGCTCGCAGGAATCAGCGCGGCTGTTCAAGGCGGCGGCGGTCGGCCTGTGGCGGCTGATCGGCTTCGGCGGGCGCGAGTCCGGCGGCACCCTCAAGCCGTCCAACGTCTGACACCACCGTTTGACCAACGGTGTCGCGGGAACGGGCCCGGCTGATCAAGCCGGGCCCGAAACGCGTTCGAGATGTCGATTGGCAGGATTTCGCTCGGGAAGTGGCCGGGCTAGGCCTTGGCGCTCGCCACGCTGAAGCTCTCGCCGCAGCCGCAGCGGCCGGTCTCGTTCGGGTTGTTGAACACGAAGCCCGAGAACAGCTTGTCCTGCTTGAAGTCCATCTCCGAACCGAGGATGAACATCACGGCGGTCGGGTCGATGAAGATCTTCACGCCCTTGTCCTCGACCATGTCCTCGAACTTGCGCCGCTCCTTGGCGTACTCGACGATGTAGCTGAGGCCGGAACAGCCGGTGTTCTTGACGCCGACCCGCAGGCCGAGAACGCCGTCCTCCGGCGATCGCTCGATCAGCTGTCGAACGCGCTCCGCGGCCGCGTCGGTCAGAGTGATCGGTGCCTTCATGGGCTGGAACATGCCTGCCATCCGTCGGTTAGCTCTCCCACTCAGGTGGGGAGCATTCTAGAACATGTCCAGGAGCAGTCGAGCCTCTTCGCTCATCCGGCGCGGGTTCCAGCTCGGCTCCCAGACCAATTGGACCTCGACCTCGCCCACCCCGGGAGCGCCGGCGACCGCCTTGGCGACCATCACTGGCATCTCGCCGGCGACCGGGCAGGCCGGCGCGGTCAGGGTCATCTCGATTCGCACGTCGCCGTCACCGAGTAGCTCGATCCCGTAGATCAGCCCGAGGTCGTAGATGTTCACCGGGATCTCGGGGTCGTGAACGGTCTTCAAGGCCTCGATGACCGCATCCTCGTTGGCCGGCGTGGTGCCGGCCGGCAACGGCGTCCCGGCCCGGGCGATGCCCTCGGCGTCGGCGCCGCCGCCCGGCATGAAGTCGCGGATACCCGGTTCGTGGTTCATGGCGGCCACGCTCTCCCTCACCCGAAGATCGCCCGGACCTTGTCCAGGCTGTCGGCCAGCGCGTCGATCTCCGCGCGGGTGTTGTAGAGCCCGACGCTCGCCCGGGCGGTCGACGACAGGTCCAGGTGGTCCATCAGTGGCTGCGCGCAGTGATGGCCGGCACGCACCGCCACGCCCTGGCGGTCGACGATGGTGGCGATGTCGTGCGGGTGCGCGCACTCCATCACGAACGATACCACCGAGACCTTGCCGGCCGCGGTCCCGACCAGCCGCAACCCGTCGACCGCCGCCAGCCGCTGGGTGGCGTAGGTGATCAGGTCGCGCTCGTGCTCGCCGATCCGGTCGACGCCGATCGCCGTGACGTAGTCGATGGCGGCCCCGAGCCCGATCGCCTGGGCGATCGCCGGGGTACCGGCCTCGAACTTGTGCGGCAGGTCGGCCCACTCGCTCTTTTCCAGCGTGACCGAACTGATCATCTCGCCGCCGCCCTGGTAGGGCGGCATGGCCTCGAGCAGCGCCTCCTTGCCGTACAGCACGCCAATCCCCGACGGCCCGTAGAGCTTGTGGCCCGAGAAGGCATAAAAATCGCAGTCGAGGTCCTGGACGTCGACGGTCATGTGCTGGATTGCCTGGCAGCCGTCGATCAGCACGGTGGCGCCGGCGGCGTGTGACAAGGCGATGACCTCCTTCACCGGCACGATGGTGCCGAGCACGTTGGAGACGTGGGTGACCGCGACCATGCGGGTACGGTCGGTCAGCAACGCCTTGAAGGCGGCGATGTCGAAGGAGCCGTCCGGGCCGATCGGCACACCCTTGAGGACCAGCCCCTTCTCGTCCCGCAGCATCTGCCACGGCACGATGTTGGAGTGATGCTCCATGTAGGTGACGATGATCTCGTCGCCCGGGCGCAAGTTCCGGCGTCCCCAGGTCGCCGCCACCAGGTTGATCGCCTCGGTGGCGCCGCGGGTGTAGACGATCTCGTTGGTCGAGCGGGCGTTGATGTAGGCGCGGATGGTCTCGCGCGCGCCCTCGTAGTCGGCGGTCGCCTTCTCGCTGAGATAATGCAGACCGCGGTGCACGTTGGCGTAGCCGGTCTCGTAGACCTCCGCCACCCGCTCGATCACCTGGCGCGGTTTCTGCGCCGAGGCGGCGTTGTCGAGATAGACCAGCGGCCGGCCGTGGACCTCGGTCGACAGGATCGGGAAGTCGGCGCGGTAACGCTCGACATCGTATGTCCCGTTGGCTGCTGCCATGGTCACGCCTCCTCCCCAGTCGCCGGCTCGCCAGCGACGTGCCGATCAAGCCACTCCGCCGCGACCGCCGCGAAGGCGTCGCGCACCGGCACCCGCCCGATCAGGGCGATCGCCTCCTGTACATAGGCCTCGACCAGCAGCGCCCGCGCCCGGGCCCGCCTGATGCCGCGCGCCATCAGGTAGAACAGCTGGTCGTCGTCAAGTTCGCCGACGGTGGCGCCGTGGCTGCACTTCACATCGTCGGCGTAGATCTCCAGCTCCGGCTTGCTGTCGACCTCGGCGTCGCGCGACAGCAGCAGCGCCCGGTTCATCTGGAATCCGTCGGTCTTCTGGGCGTCCGGGCGAACCAGGATCTTGCCCTGGAACACGCCGCGCGCGCGTCCGGTGAGCACACCCTTGACCATCTCGTGGCTGGTGCCATACGGCAGGGCGTGATCGATGAAGGTCGTAAGGTCGTGGTGCTGGTCGCCGGCGCCGAGATACACGCCATTGATGCGGTACTCGATGTTGCGCCCGGCCAGTTCGGCCCTGACCTCGTGGCGGGCGAGGCGCGCGCCGAGGGACAGGACGAAGCCGTCATAAACCGCCTTGTCGGCGAGCCGCACCGCCGTCATGGCGATGTGGAGGGCGTCTCCGCCCTCGGCCTGCAGGACGGCGTGGCCGAGCCGGGCGCCGGCCCGGACCACAATCTCGGTCACCGGGTTGGCCAAGTAGGAGCCGGTTCCCTGGTGGACGGTGACCAGATCGGCCGAGGCTCCCTCCTCGACGACGACCAGCACCCGGGGATGGGCGATGGTGGTGGCGCCGTCGCCGCCGCATCCGGCGATCGCCAGCAGGATCGGGACCTCCGGCATGGCGCCGCGGGCGATCCGGATCGCGACGCCACCGTCGAACTGCGCGGTGTTCAGCGCCGCGAAAGCTTGAGTCTCGATCGACGCGACCGTTCCGAGGGTGGCGTTCACCCAATCCGGGACCGATGCCGGATCCTCGAGGCCAACGATCTCGACGCCTTTCGGCGGCGCCGACGGCGCCTCGACCAACCGGCCGTTCACGATGCGGACCTCGGTCCGCCCCAATCCGGCCATCGCCGACGGCAACGCCAGGGCGACGGAGCCTGACGCCGCCACCGGTTGCAGCCCCTTGAGCGCGTTCAGGCCGGTGAATTTCCAAGCCTCGGTGCGCGGGCCCGGCAGGCCGAGCTGGCGGTAGCGCGCGATCGCCGAGCGTCGCAGCGTCGCCAGCCAGGGGGGTGACCGATCGGCCAGCGCCGACGGATCGCGATCGCCGATAAGCGGCAGGGTGTCGGTGTGCGTGCTCATCCCGGCCTCACGCCGCCTCGACGAAATCGGCGTAGCCGTTGCGCTCGAGTTCCAGCGCCAATTCCTTGCCGCCGGTGCGGCGGATCCGACCGCCGGCCAGGACGTGCACCTTGTCGGGCTCGATGTGGTCCAGCAGCCGCTGGTAGTGGGTGATCACCAGCATCGACCGGCCGGGGTCGCGCAACGCGTTGACGCCGTCGGAGACGATCTTCAGGGCGTCGATGTCGAGGCCGCTGTCAGTTTCGTCGAGCACGCACAGCTTCGGCTCCAGCACCGCCATGTGCAGGATCTCGTTGCGCTTCTTCTCGCCGCCGGAGAACCCGACGTTGACCGCCCGCTTCAGCATTTCGTCGGTGATCGACAGCGTCCTGGCCTTGGCCCGCACCATCTTCAGGAACGCCATGGCGTCGATGTCGCCCTCGCCCTCGGCCTTGCGGCGGGCGTTGACCGCTTCCTTGAGGAAGGTCATCCCGGTTACGCCGGGCAGTTCGACCGGGTACTGGAACGCTAGGAAGATTCCGGCCACCGCCCGCTCGTCCGCCGCCATCTCGAGCAGGTCACGGCCGTCGAAACGGATGCTGCCGCCCGTCACCTCATAGCCGTCGCGCCCTGCCAGCACGTAGCTGAGAGTGCTCTTGCCGGAGCCATTCGGCCCCATGATGGCGTGCACCTCGCCCGGCTCGATGGTCAGGTCGATCCCCTTGAGGATCGGCTTGCCGCCGACCTCGACGTGCAGGCCCTCGATTTCCAGAAGCGCCATGGCTCCGTTTCCTCGCATCTCACTCGTCCAATGCCGCGCCCTGCGTCCCGTCCGTCGTGGCTCGCCGCTCCGCGGCGCGCACCTCAGGACGACAGGGCATGAAAGTCTCGCTCGCCCTTCTCGCGCCCTCTCCTTCCCCTTTCACCCAGAGGGGCCAGCGAAGCAGGGCCACGAGAGGGGCCAGGCTGGGGTCAGCCGCGCCCCCTCAGCCGACGCTGCCCTCCAGGCTGATGCCGATGAGCTTCTGCGCCTCGACGGCAAACTCCATCGGCAACTCCTTCATGACTTCCTTGCAGAAGCCGTTGACGATCAGCGACACCGCCTGCTCCTGCGTCAGACCGCGCGAGAGGCAGTAGAACAACTGGTCCTCGCTGATCTTCGAGGTGGTCGCCTCGTGCTCGACCCGGGCGGTGGGGTTCTTGCTCTCGATGTACGGCACGGTGTGGGCGCCGCACTTGTCGCCGATCAACAGGCTGTCGCACTGGGTGTGGTTGCGCGCGCCCTCGGCCCTCTTGGAGATCCGCACCAGCCCGCGATAGGTGTTGTCGGCGCGGCCGGCGCTGATTCCCTTCGAGATGATGGTCGAACGCGTGTTGCGCCCGAGGTGGATCATCTTGGTGCCGGTATCGGCCTGCTGGGCGTTGTTGGTGATGGCGACGGAGTAGAATTCGCCCACCGAATCGTCACCCTGGAGGATGCAGCTGGGGTACTTCCAGGTGATCGCCGAGCCGGTCTCGACCTGCGTCCACGAGATCTTCGAGCGCTTGCCGCGGCAGGCGCCGCGCTTGGTCACGAAGTTGTAGATGCCGCCCTTGCCGTTCTCGTCGCCCGGGTACCAGTTCTGGACCGTGGAATACTTGATCTGGGCGTCATCGAGCGTCACCAGTTCGACGACCGCGGCGTGGAGCTGATTCTCGTCACGCTGCGGCGCCGTGCAGCCTTCGAGATAGCTGACGTAACTGCCCTCGTCGGCAATTATCAGCGTGCGCTCGAATTGCCCGGTGTTCTGGGCGTTGATCCGGAAATAGGTCGACAGCTCCATCGGGCAGCGCACGCCCTTGGGGATATAGACGAAGCTGCCATCGGTGAAGACGGCGCTGTTCAGGCAGGCGAAATAGTTGTCGGCTACCGGCACCACCGATCCGAGATAGCGCCGGACCAGCTCGGGATGCTCTCGGACGGCCTCAGAGATCGAGCAGAAAACGATCCCCTTCTTCTCGAGCTCCTTCTTGTAGGTTGTCGCCACCGACACGCTGTCGAACACCGCGTCGACCGCGACGACGCCGGCAAGCAACTCCTGTTCGCGAAGCGGAATACCGAGCTTCTCATAGGTCTTCAGCAGTTCCGGATCGACATCGTCCAGGCTCTTCGGGCCATCCTTCTGCTTCGGCGCCGAGTAGTAGTGGATGCCCTGGTAGTCGATGCGCTGGTAGTTGACCTTCGCCCAGTCCGGCTCGACCATGCGCTTCCATTGCTGGAACGCCTTGAGCCGCCACTCCAACAGCCAGGCTGGCTCTTCCTTTTTGGCCGATATGAAATGGATGGTGCTCTCGTCGAGCCCCAGCGGGGCGACGTCGGCCTCGATATCCGTCACGAAGCCGTACTTGTAGGCTCCGCCGGTGACGTCCTCGACCTGTCGCACGGTGTCCGCTGTGGCGGCCATCGACTTGCTCTCCCTATCCGTCTTCGTTCTATTCGGCGGCGCCGACGGGCACCGCTGCGTGCAGCGTGGCGGTCAGCGGGGGTCGTACCGGAAACATCCCATCGGGGTCGAGCATGTCGGCCAGAGTCACCGCGTCGAGCGCCGCCCGGATCGCCCGGTTGACCCGATTCCAATTACCGCGCATCGGACACGAATGCTCGACATCACACGAATCCTCGGCGCCATCGACGCAGGCGGTGAGGGCGATCGGGCCTTCCAGCGCCTGGATAATCTCGGTGACGGTAACCGCCGCCGCCGGCCGATCGAGCGAATAGCCACCCTTGGCCCCACGTCGCGCGGTGATCAGCGAGGCTGCCGTCATCTGCTTCAGCAGTTTGGAGACCGTCGGGACCGGCACCCCGCTCGCCTCCGCCAGCGCCGCCGCGGTTCGAACGCGCCCAACGTCCTGCGCCATCTGTCCAAGAACGACGATCCCGTAGTCGGTCATTCGGTTGAGACGGAGCATGCGGCTAATCCGTACTAGTTCAGTACGCTTTAAATAGGCCGCACCCCCGGCGGGGTCAAGGCGTAATCCGGACCGCTTTGGTCGTGATTATCTTAGCGGCGCGCAGCCGCGTCCTCCAGCGGCGCCGGCCGCCCGAACAGATAGCCTTGGAGATAGTCCACGTCACGCGCGGTCAGCCAATCTGCTTCGCCCTGGGTCTCGATGCCCTCGGCGATGGTCCCGATGGAGTGGGCCCGGGCGATCGAAAGAAGATGGTGGACGATGGTCTGCTTGAAGGGATCCTCATGCACGTCGCGGATCAGCTCCATGTCGATCTTGACGTAGTCCGGACGCAACTCGTGCAGGAGATTGAGGCCTGACCAGCCTGCCCCGACATCGTCGAGCGCGATCCCGAAGCCGGCGGTGCGGTAGAACGCCAGGATGCCCTTGAGATGGGATTTATCGTGGGCGCGGTGGGTTTCCGTCAGTTCGAACACCACGTCCGACGGCCGCATCCCAATCTCCTGGATGGCGGCGGCGGTGGTCCTCAAGCAGTAGGAAGGATCGTAGACGCTCGACGGGTTGAAGTTCACGAATATCTTGGAACGGATTCCCGCCCGCGCCGCCGCTTCGACCGCCGAGCGCCGCGCCACCAAGTCAAGACTGAACAACAGCCCGGCGTCGGAAGCGACGGCAAAGACATGCCCCGGGGGTTCATTGTGCCGTCGCTGTCGCGCAGGCGAAACAATCCCTCGCGGGCGAACGGACGGGCTGGATCGGGGTCCGCCGCGCGCACGATCGGTTGGAACCAGGTGGTGTAGCGGCCGGCCTCGAGGGCATCGACCAACCATCCCGCCTTGAACCGATTGCCGAAGACATCGCCCCCATGACCCGGCCCAGATCCTTCGGCCCCGGTTCGCGGCCGTCGGTCGGGACCACACGCATTTCGGCCAGTTCCGGACCCTTGAGCTCACCATAGAGCCCGGTCACGAAGCGATCGACCTCACTCCGGGCCAGATCGATCCGCAGGCCCTTCGTCCCGATTGCGGCGAGCGGCCATCGGTTCAAGACGCAGAGTCCGTCGACGCGCCGCAGGCTCTCGACGGTCGGCATGGCGATCCACAGCACCGTCTCTTCGTGCAGCAGGTGATCGATGCGTTCGCAGTCGGCACACTTCATGACCGGCGACCCTTGCGAGGGGCACGGTGTCGGCGTGAGCGGCTGCTTTACGCCATCCGCCAGCACGCGGATCATTCAAAGAGGTGGTGCGATCAGCCCTCTCCCGCCTCCTGCTTGCGATAGGCGAAGGTATCGTTGAAGCGCGACTAGCAGATAGGGCCCTGCCAGCACCGGCGGGAACCGTGGCGCCTCGCCTGGCGCCACCGTGCCGGGCAGCGCCTCGATCAGCGCGTCCCAGTTCGGATCGAAGAAGAACGGCATCGAGTACCGCTCGCGCCCGGATGTTGTTGATCACGCGGTGCGGCGTCGCCTGGAATCGTCCGTTGGTTCAGCGCGCCATCTGATCGCCAAAGTTGATCAGGCGCATCGGGGCGCACGGCCGGTCAATCTTGTCGGCGAAGTAGGACGGATCGAGATCAAGGGCGAGCGCCAATCCCCGCATCAGGTTTTCCGCCAGCGCGCGCATCACTGCGAAATACATCTCGGCGGTCTGCCGGAAGCCCGGCAGGTCGTCCGGCCACTGGGTGGGTCCATGCAGCGGCAGACCCTGGACAACCTCCGGGGCATCGGGACCAATGTCGCGACCAAGGTCCAGGCCCTCCTTCAGGTCGGCAGTCAAATCGGGGTTGGTGTTCTCTTCGAACAGCGGAAAAATAGCCGCGGTGGACCGACGACTGGCGGATGTGAAACTGGATCTTGGCATCCGGCGGCTGGGTGAAGAACCGCTCCGCCTGAGCCATCATCGCCGCCCGAAGCTCGGGCGAGACGCCGTGGTTGCGCACGTACACTAAGTCGACCGTTGAGGCGGCACGACCCAGTTCCCGGGCGACGGTCTCTGGGTCGCTGCCGTCAAGCTGCGGGCCGAGATCAACGACCGGAATCTCCTGGATCCCGAGCGTCCGGCCGAGAGATCGTCGGCGAGGGGAGCTGGCCATCGAGCCCTCCGCTACGGTCACTCGACCACGAGTGAGCGGCACCCCGGTCCCCCGCGGTCAGGGCCGATCGTCCTTCAGCCACCGCTGACCGCACGCTGGACGGCCCTGACCATATCGACCAGATCGATCAGGCGGGCGACGTAGTGATCGCGTGGCGCGAAGGCGGCCGGCCCGTGACCGCGAAGGTTGGTCTCGATGGTCCGGACCATGCGGTCGAGGCGGCGACGATGGATGCCGAGCGCGCGCTGCGCAGGGTCGGCGACCAGGCCTGCGAACGCCGCCACCACCGCGGCGACCGCGGCCAGGCCGAGGGTGGTCGATGCGACTGCCCAAGGTCCGACAACCGCCGGAAACAGGCCGTACCACGCACCACCCAGGCCCGCGCCGAGCGGAAACCCCGCAACCGCAGCCTTCTGGGCAAGCGCCGTCGCCAGCACCGGCCCGAGCGTCCAAACGCCCGGCGTGATCTGCTGCGCCACCGCGTAACCGGCACCCAGGCTTAGAAACGCGCCGCTGATATCGGCGGCGGCGGCGCGGGTGCCGGTGTAGGCGGCAATGGTATCCTCGATGCGGCGGCGGATCTCCGGGTCACCCGCGTGGCGGGCGATCTCAGCCAACGGCTCACCGACCGCCGGGCCCAGCCGCGGATCGGCCAGCATGCTTTCGGCAAGCGTGTCGCGGACCGACACCCGCGTGCCATCGGTGTGCGGCAGTTCCAGGAACTCGGACCACAGCAGCCACTCGATCTCGCGATCGACGTCGGTCCTCAGCAGCAGGCGGCGCGACGACATCCAGTATCCGGTCTTGCGGGCGCCCAGCCGGGAGGCCAGCACGCCGCCAGCGTGCAGTCCAAGTTGCGGAGGGACGAGCGCGATGTTGGCCGGAGCGCGCAGGATGTCCCAACCAAGCGCCTTGCGGTGCAGCCGCGCGGCCCCCCGGAATCCGAAATGGCGATCCACGAACGGTGCGATCAAGTCCCGCCTCCCTGCCCCCCAACGGTCGATCGCGGCGTCCACGACCGCCCGCGCGGTCGACAGGTCCATGGGAAGCGAGGGCGGCGGTGCGAGGTCCGGGAGCGCTTGCATAAACAGTAAATGGAGGCGCCTCGGGCGGTTGAAAAGATCCCGCATTGCCCGCGGCTTCCGGCCGGTCAGATTTTGGAATAGAGATTGCTTGGTTAGCCGCGCGATGCGCGGAGGAGTGGAATGTCAGGCAAGAACGAGAGCTTTGAGGTTCACGCGTGCCGGGAAGGGCGCTGGACCATCGAGACCACGACGCCGTCGCAATCGGACGCCGAGGCGATCGCTCGCAAGTCGCTGTCAAAGATGGGCGTTTCCGGTGTCCGGGTGATCCGCGAGGTAGCGCGCGGGGACACGGCGCGGGAGAAAGTGGTCTTCGAACAGACCCGCGAGGTGCGTGACAGCGGCAAAATATTCGTCAACGACGTCGACGAGGCGCCATATTGCGAGACGGTGGAGGAAATATATGCCGGTCGGGGCCGTCAGACCATAAATCGACTGTTCCGTGCGTATCTCGACAAGAACAGCGTGACCGCCGCCGAGGTCATGCACGATTTTCGCGAGCTTCGACGCATTACCGACGCCGACACCCTGATGGCGTCGGGGGTCGGCAAAGTCGCCGCGCTGCAAGCGAAGGGGCGTGACGACATCGACACCAACGCGCGCCGGGATGCCCTGTATGGTTTCCTGAACGAGATCACCGCCAAGGCGCGCGCGGCATCCGAAAAGAAACTGCCGACCATCCGCGCCGAGGGTTTCGAAGCTGCGGTCGAGAAGGTCATCGCCGTCACCCGGCCGGACGAGTGTGACTTCATGCTACGGGTGCTGGTGGCGCGCGAACTCGTGCAGCAGCGCTCGTTCTTCGGAAAGCTGGCGCAGACCGTGGACTGGGCCGAGCCGACCGAAGACCAACGGGTCCGCGCGCTGGTCGACACCTTCATCTCCGACGTCCTGGCGAACGCCGAAACGCTCCAGGACCTGATCGGATTGCAGCCGAACCTTGGGGCTGCGGTCGCCGCGCTGGTCGACTTGGCACAGGGCCAGTTTCAGACCGAGAGCGAGGGCCGATCATCTGACTCGCCGGAGGCGTTGGCGGGTCGACTGAACACCCTCATCGGCCAGAACGCCCTTCCGGACAGTCAGGCCATGCTGATCGAGCGCATTCGGCGCCAGATCGAGGCCAAGAGCCCGCTCACCCGCGGCGAGCCAGATGAGGAGGAGGAGGCCTTCCGGTCGCTGATCGGCAAGCTGATGCCCGCGGATGATCTGTTCGGTGGAGGATCGATCGCCGAAGCCTTGACCCACCGGCAGTCTCGGCTCCTGAACAAGGGCGGCGTCGCAGGACTGAAAGAGGCCACCGGGCGCCTACTACCGACCCTGGCAGACCCGGCGCGCAAGGCAGCCTACCTGCTCGCCCTGTCCGAGAGCCGGCTGGCGTCGACGATCGGCGACGAGATCAACCAGCAGCTCGAAGGGCTGTTCGTCCGGCCGGAATCGGTCCGCGAGATCGTCAAGGACAGCCGTCCGCCGAACAAGAAGATGCAAACGATCACCGCCGTGTTCCACAAGGTCCGGGTATCCGGCCTGGAAGACGGGCTGAAGTCCCGGATCACCGGCCGGCTCGACGAACTGCTCGCCAGCTACATCGTCGACGACCGCATCCTCGAACGGGTCGACGATCCGAGTCGCCCGCTGCACGTGCGCGCCTTCATGCTGCTGGCGATGTGCACGCCCGAGATGCTGCCCGAAGGCAAGGCGTCGCAGCTGGCCCGCAAGATCGTGATCAAGCACCTCAAGCGCCCGAATTTCGAGGGCGAACTGGTGGCGGCGGTGCCGACCCACGAGAAGGAGCGCATCCTGCGCGACTTTCACGTCCAGCTTTACCGCTGCGGATTCATGGGGTAGCGGCTGATGCCTGCCGGTCACTGGTCGAAGGGGTTGCGCCGGAGCCAGTCGCCGAGTTGGCGCTCGCCGATCAGGCAGTCGTAGCCGCGGGCGCGATGGACTGCCGGTCGGTCTGGAGCGAGGCCGGCTATCTCCAACACCAGCTTGCGCCGGATCGCCGCGCCGAAGTCTTCGAACCCTTCCGCGACCAGGACGAAGGCGCCGGGCCCGGCGATCACGCACTCCTCGAAATAGACGTCGAGATCCTCAAGGACGGGAAACCCGTATGGCCCGATACGGTCGTTCAGGATCGCCAGTCCGTTCAGCGACACCCCGGCCGCGATCGCGGCATCGCGGGCCGCGAGCACCGGGAGGCCGTTGTTATTCGGGCCGTCGCCGGAAATGTCGATCACCCGCCGAGTGCCCGCGAAACCGTTGCCGCGGAACAGCGGCAGCGCGGACAGTACCGCGCCGCTGATCGAGGTACGCTGGCCGGACACGACGTCGGCGTCGGCCAGGCGGGCGGCGAACGCCTCGGCAGCCGGCAGGCCGTCGATGAGATTCCATCCGACCAGCAGCCGGACATGCTCGAAACCGGCCCATTCCAGATAGCTGACGGCGATCCGGCCGTGCGGGCCGCCGGTCGCGGCACCGATCACTTCCGGGCTGGTCAGCGCCCTGACGTAGCCCTGGCGCTGCAACGCTGCCTCCGACGGGTCGATCGAACCGGAAACGTCGACCGCCAGGACCAGTTCGAGGTCGACCGCCAGTTCGGCCTCGGCGACCGCGCCGCGCCCGGCCGCGAGGCCGGCCAGCAGCATCAGCATGCACACGATCCAACGCATGGCAGCCATCATAGCACGCACCCTCGGCGGCGTGACTCTCAGGCAACCAGGAACAGCCAGCCGACCGCGAACAGCATCGACACCAGCGTCATCGGGACACCGCACCGGGCGTGGTCGAGGAACGACAGGCGCACGCCGACGCTGGCGGCGCGCTCGGCGACGATCAGGTTGGCGAGGCTGCCCACCAGCAGTAGGTTGCCGGCCAGGGTCGACAACAAAGCGAGCGCCTGCAACGTGACCTCCGGCAGGTCCGGGCGCAGCGCCAGCACCAGCACCACCGCCGGCACGTTGCCGATGGTGTTGCTCGCGACCAGCGTCAGCGGCGCCAGCACCGCCAACCGGCTCGGGTCGCCGCCGGCCACCTGCAGGCCGGCGACCGCGTCGCCGACCATCGTCAGCCCGGCCAGCGCGTCGGTGATCACGAACAGCCCGACGAACAGCAGCAACAGCGGCCAGTCGACATGCGCCAGCATGTCCCGGGTGGTGCGACGGCGGGTCACCAGCAGCGCCCCGGCGACGATCAGAACGCCGGTCGCCTGCGGCAGCGGCAGCGCGAAGCAGGCCAGCAGGGCGACGGTGGCGATCGCGCCCTTGGCGATGCCCCAGCGATGCACCGCCGGGCGATCCCGCGACGGGGCTTGGCCGGGCGCGTCGAGCGCGCGTCGCCAGATCACCGCCACCGTTGCGTACACCACCACAAGCGCCACCACCGCCGGCGGACCGCAGACCGCGAGGAATGACCAGAAATCCAGGCCACCAGCCTGGCCGATCAGGATGTTCTGCGGGTTGCCGATGATGGTCGCCGCCGAGCCGGCGTTCGCGGCACCCGCCAGGGCGATCAGGTACGGCCGGGGGTCGAGGCCGCGCGCCCCGATGCCGTGGCACAGCAGCGGCGTCATCGCGAACACCACCACGTCGTTGGCCAGCACCGACGACAGGACGCCGCCGACGACCACCGTCAACGCCAGCAGCCGCCGCGGCGAGGCCCCGCCATGGCCGATGGCGTGCGCGCAGAGGTCGTAGAAGCCGCTGACGTAGAACTGCGCCGACAGCACCATCAGCCCGAATAGCACCACCAGCGTCGGCACGTCGACCGATGCCGCCACGCCTGCATCGTCGACCGCGCCGAGGGCGTACAGCACCAGCGCCCCGAGCAGCGCGAACCCGGTGCGGTCAATGCCGAGGCCCGGGATCCTTCCAAGGGCGAGGCCGACATAGACCGCGACGAAGACGATGACGACCAGCGCGGTCACGGTTGGCGCCGGAGACTCACGCGGCGGACTCGTCGCTCAGCGAAGCCAGTTCGTCGACAGTCACCGGCTTGATCGGCGCCCGGATCCGGAAATAGCCGACGTCGGCCGGGCTGACGCCGTGGGCGTGCGCGATCATCTCGCTGACGGTGAGCCCGCACATCCGGCCCTGGCACGGCCCCATGCCGCACCGCGCATAGGCCTTAGCCTGGTTCGGGCCGGCCGCGTTGCCGGCCACCGCCCGGAGCGCGCCGGCAGTCACCTCCTCGCAACGGCACACGATGGCGTCGTCTTCCGGGGCCGCGATCCAGTCCGGAGCCGGGTAAAGCGCGTCCAGCAGGCGCCGCAGCGACCGTTCGCCCCGCCGCCGGGCCAGCCAGGGCGTTGCCTTGAACTCTCGGGCGCTCTCGCCGAGTCGCCCGATCCGGCCGGCGGCACCCAGCGCCGCGAGCCGGCCTGACGCTTCGGCGGCCCGAGCCCCGAGGATGCCGCCGCCGTCGCCCGCGACGAACACGCCGGCCGCCGTAGTCTCGCCCCAACTGTCGGTCACCGGGTGGAAGCAGCGTTGCGCGTCGTGCCAACGGTGATCGGCGCCCACCAGCCTGGTCAGCTGCGGGTTCGGAACCACGCCTTCGTGCAGCGCGACCGCGTCGGCCTCGATCCGCTCCTCGTCGCCGGAGGCCGAGCGAAACCGCACCGCAGTCACCGACCCGTGCAGACCGGCTTCGGCGCGCACCTCCCTGACATGCCGCCAGACCGGCACGCCCGAGCGTTCGCGCGCCCGCAGCAGCGCCAGCCCCTTGCGAAGCGTGTCCGGGGCCCCGAGCGCCGCCGCCGGCAGGAGCGCCATCCCGGCGGTCAGGCGGCCCGGCGGCGTGGTGTCGAGGATCGCTGCCACCGGGATCCGGGCAGCCACGAGCTGGGCGGCCAGCAGCAGCGGCAGCGGACCGGACCCGACGATCACCAGCCGGCCCCGCGGGTACACCGCCGCCTGCTTCAACGCCACCTGCACGGCCCCGACCGTCGTGACACCCGGCAACGTCCACCCGGGTATCGGCACCGGGCGCTCCATCGCCCCGGTCGCGATCAGCAGCGCGCGCGCCCGGACGCGCCGCGCCTGTCCGGACTCGGACCACACCACCTCGCGTACGCCCCCGGCGACCGGGCCGATTTGCCATACCGTCGCCCCCTGGCGCCGCTCGACGCCCCGCGCCGCCGCTACCAGGGCGGCGCCCCGCGCGTAGTCGGTGCCGAGGAAGCGGAGGTCGGCCGGCCGGCGTTCCACCACGCGGCAAACCGAGCGGTAGATCTGTCCGCCCGGCTCGGGCTGCTCGTCCAGGATCAGGCCGTCAAGTTCCAGGTCGCGGGCCTCGGCCGCAGCCGCCAGCCCGGCCGGCCCGGCACCGATGATGACGAGGTCGCGCACCGCCTCCGTCACCCGTCATCTCCCACCGCCGCCGGTCCGAGCTGACGCCGCACGCGCATGCCCTCGGCGACGGCCACCAGGCATGCTTGGCGGTTCGGGACGCCGTCGATCTCCACCAGGCATTCAAAGCACACGCCCATCATGCAGTACGCGCCGCGCGCGGCGCCGCTGACCGGGCTGGTTCGGGTAGCCCCGGCGCCGGCCGCCAGCAGGGCTGTGGCGACCGTGTCGCCCTCGCGGGCCTCCACCGGCACGCCTTCAAACAGGAACGCGATACGGCGCACGCGGCCGGGATCGGATAGGCGCGCAAAGCTCATCATCATCGGGTCCGGTCGACGTGGCGGTCGGGGGTTGGCGGCTCGTGCACGGTCATGGTGAAACGGACGGCGTCGGAGAGCGCAAGGTAGGCGTGTCGGCGATCGCCGGCAAAGGTCATTCCATCGCCGGCGGCGAGTTCGACGCGCTGTCCGCCGACCTCGACAGCGAGGACGCCGGTGACGACGTGGACGATCTCGCGGGTGCCGGCGGCGTGCGCCGCACCGTCGTAGCGCTCGCCGGCTTGCAGCTCCCACTCCCAGAGCTCCAGCATGTCCGGACCGCGGGTACCGGCCAGCAGGCGCGCCGATCCGCCACCCGGCCCGCGCCAGAGGACTGGCACCTCGTCCGATCGGACCACCTGGATGCCCGCGCCCGCATCCTCCGCCAGCAAGTCCACGACGGCGACGCCGAGGGCCGACGCCAGCCGGCAGAGCGTGGCGATGTTCGGGTTCGAGCGCGCCCGCTCGATCTGCACCACCACGCCCTTGCTTAGCCCGGCCCGGCGCGCGAGCTGCTCGAAGGACAGCCGCTGGTCATGCCGCAGCAGCGCGACGTTTCGGGCGATCACGGCGGCCATCGGTTCAGGAACGGGTGCGATCATCGGTCATTCCATTGACGCGATTGGAAATTTCGATAGTAACTCTCGAATGCAACAATCGGTCAGAGAGATCGCATGATGCCCGACTTCACCCCCTCCGTCTCGCCCGCGATCCTGGCGCTTCGGCCCGACTTCCGGGCGGTCAGCGTGCGGGTTTTCGGAGGCAGCAACCTCCCGGAGGATGCCGAGGCGACGGCGCTGCTGCGCGACGCGGTCGCCGGGGTCGATACCTCACCAGACTGGGCCGACGCCCATCTAGAGGCGTGGGCCGCAGCCTACCGCGCTTTCGGGGCCAAGCCCAACCGCACCCCCTGCTCGGCCGAGGCGCTGCGCAAGCGGGCCCTCAAGCAGGGAGCGCTGCCGGCGATCAACGCCGTCGTGGACGTCTACAACGCGCTCAGCCTGCGCTACGCGATCCCGGTCGGCGGCGAGGATCTGTCGGCCTACGCTGGGTCGCCGCGCCTGATCGTCGCCGACGGCACCGAGCCGTTCGAAACCACCGCGGACGGCGAGGCCGTGGTCGAGACCGTCGAGCCCGGCGAGGTGGTGTGGCGCGACGACCGCGGCGTCACCTGCCGACGCTGGAATTGGCGGCAGGGCCCGCGCACCCGACTGACCGAGGCCAGCCAGGACATGTGGTTCGTGTTCGAGCGGCTCGACCCGATGCCGATGGACGCGGTGCAGCGGGCCGCCGAAACGCTGGTCGACTACCTGCGCCGGCTGGCGCCCGGGCTGCGGGCCGACGTCACGACGCTCTGAGGCGCCGGCGATTACCCGCGGCGTAATTTCGCCGGCGGCGGGCGTCGGTCATGGTCGGGGCCTTCAGCCACCCGAGCCTGGAAGGCCGCCGCGATGATCTCCCTCACCTACGACGAGCAGGCAGTCACCTTCGTCATCACGCTGCTCCTGAAGCCGGGCTGCGAGCGGGCGTTCCTCGACCTGCTCGCCCCGGTCCTCGACGCCATGCGGCACGAGCCGACCTTCATCGACGCCGTCCTGCACCGCGACCCGGAGAACCCGCAACGCTTCATGCTGTACGAGACCTGGGCCGGCCTGGAGGACGTCGTGCAGGTCCAGATGCACCGCGACTACCGCCAGGCGTACTGGGACAGGCTGCCGGCGCTGCTCGCCGAGGAGCGCAAGGTCCAGGTCTGGAAGCCGATGCGCGGCGACTTCGCGCGGTGAGTCGTTACGCCGCCACAACCGCCGGGAACCGTTCCGGCGAGAACGCCGCGAACGCTTCGTTGAAGCCGTCGCTCAACAGCGCCGGCGCCAGGTCGAGGGCGTGCGCGGCGGCGAGCGTGACGCCGCTGTGGCAGGTGACGACGTAGGCGCCGGGGCTGGTCTCGGACTCGGCGTAGATCGGGAAGCCGTCGGGCGACATGATGCGCAGCGCCGACCAACTGCGCACGATCCGGGCCCGGCGGATCGCCGGCAGGATCCGCCGGGCCCGCGCCGCCAGTCGGGCCACCGTCGCGAGGTCGAGCGACGTGTCTTCGCCGACCCGGTCGGAACTGGCGCCGATCATCACCGTGCCTTCCTCGGTCTGGCGCAGCCGCGTCATCGGGTGCGACAGCAGCGATGCCAGGCGCTCGGTCACCAGGATGTGGCCGCGGTCGGGCGCGGTCGGCACCCGCAGCCCAACCATCGGGCCGAGCCGGGCGTTCCCGAGGCCGGCCGCCAGCACGACCTTGCCGGCGAAAACGGTCCCGCCGGACGTTTCGACCGCGTAGCCCGAGCCGATCCGCCCGATGCGTTCGGCCCGCTGGCCGTGACGGTACTCGACGTGGTGCCGGGCCAAGCCGGCGTGCAACCCTCGCAGCAGGTAGAGCGGGCTGACATGGCCGTCGTGCGGGCAGAACGCGCCGCCGATGACGTCCGGGCCGAGCGCCGGCTCCAACTCCCGCACCTGCTGCGCGTCGAGAATCCGGGTGTCGTTCGCGCCGACCCCAGGCTGGTTGTGCATGCGCCGGATCTCAAGCTCGCCCGCCGCCATCTCGGCGGCGTCCACGAACGGCTCTATGCCCCCGGGCTGCCGCAGGCCGACATCGACCCCCTCCTCGCCGGCGATGGCGGCGGCAAGCTCCGGCCAACGAGTCGCGCTGTTGCGGGTCCAGGCCGCGTATTCGGGCATGCCGTCACCCTTACCCTGCACCCAGACCAAGCCGAAATTTCCGCGCGACGCGCGCAGCGCATCGTCGCCTTCGTCCAGCACGACGACCTTGGCGCCGGCGCGGCCAAGCCCCCAGGCGACGGCCGATCCGACTAGGCCGCCGCCGATCACGACGATGTCGACCGGCCCGCTCGCCGTCACGGCAACGCCTCCACCCGGACCTGCTCGGCCTTGCCGAAGCCGACAACGATGGCGCCGCTCGCGCCGACGAACACCGGCCGCTTGACCAGCGCCGGGTTGGCGACCAGCAGGTCAACGACGGTTGCCGGGTCGTCGGCCTTCGCCTGTGCTGCATCGTCCAGCCCCCGCCACGTCGTGCCGCGCCGGTTGACCAGCGTGTCGGCGCCGACCGCGTCGATCCAGGCGCGCACCACCGGGGCGGTCAGGCCGTCGGCCCGCACGTCCTTGAAGGTGTGCGACACCGCCCTTCCATCCAGCCAGGCACGCGCCTTCCGGCAGGTGTCGCAGTTCTTCAGGCCCCAGACGGTGATCACAGCCCGGCCTCCCAGTCGTCGATCATCACCAGCATCGCCTCCAGGCAGCTCCCGGCGAGCTTCACGCTGCGCTCGGGCGACCAGCCGACCTCCGGCATCGGGTTGTTGGCGGCATCCTTGAACGGCATCTCCAGGGTCATCGCCGCGCACCGGAAGGTGTTGGCGAGGTGCCCGGTGGAGGTGGTCAGGTTGCCCTGCCCCGGCGCCGGCTTCGGGTAGCCGTGCTCGACCTGGAAATCGGGTGTCAGCCGCGCCAGTTCGCCCTTGTAGCGGGTCAGGCGGGCGAGGTGCGCCTCGCTGACGTTCGGCACCCCCTCGTAACCGGCGATGAAGTTGTAAGGCAGCGCCTCGTCGCCGTGCACGTCCAGGCACATCGCGATCCCGGTCTGCTCCATCCGGCGCACCACGTGGAACACCTCGGGGCTGTTCGCCGGCGACGGGTCGCGCCACTCGCGGTTCAGGTTGGCGCCGGTGGCGTTGGTGCGCAGGTGACCGCGGAACACGCCATCGGGGTTCATGTTCGGCACAATCCGCAGGGTAGCCCTGCCCATGATGCCGCGGGCGACCGGGTCGTAGGGATCCAGCAGCCGGTCGACCAGCCCTTCCATGAACCAGCCGCACATCGACTCGCCCGGATGCTGGCGCCCGATCACCCAGAGCGGCTTCGGCCCCGAGCCGAAGGTAAGCATGTCGAGATCGCGGCCCTCGACGGTGGCGCCGAGCCGGTCGAGCCGTCCTGTGCCGCGCGCCTGAGCCCGCGCCACCAGATCCTCGTGGCGATCAAGCGAGTACGGCGCGAAGTAGGCGAACCAGACGGCGTCGGCGTCCGGGGTGTGCCTGATGATCAGGGCGCCGTCGTCGTAATCGGTGTCGACCCGGCGCCAGCTTAGGCGGTCGGTCGAGGCGACGGCCCGGTAGCCTTCCCAGCCTTTCGGATAGCTGGCCGCACCGGCATTCTCGATGGTCAGCACCAGCGGCACGCCGCGCGCACCCGACACCCGGAAGTGGAACCACTGGAAGAAATCGGCGGCAGCGTCTTTGACGATGCGCAAATGGACAGCGTCCGGGCTGGCAGCGGCGACGACCTCGATGTTGCCGGAATCGAACTGGCTCGAGATGTGGATCACGGTGTCTCCTCGGGCGACGGAACGGAGACGGTAGTCCGACATCCCCCGCCTGAAAAGCCGGGCGCGCGCGATCGGCGACGAGGATACACTGAGGTGTCCAGATCGCCGCAACCGACGCCCCGGAGCAAGCCATGCCGTTTCCGATCACCGGACTCTACGCCGGGTTCGCCGCCCTACTTCTGGTCGCGCTGTCGCTTCGGGTGATCCGGGCGCGCTACGCCACCCGCATCGAGATCGGCGACGGCGGCGACGCCGGCCTGACCCGGCGGATCCGCGCCCAGGCGAACTTCGTCGAGTACGTCCCGTTGGCGCTGGTGGTGATCGCCATGGCCGAGGCCAACGGCGCCGACTGGCGCCTCCTGCACGGCCTCGGCACCGCGCTGATCATCGGCCGGATCGCCCACGCGATCGGCTTCGTGGCCAAGACGGGTCCGGGGGTCGGCAGGGGCATCGGCATGGCCCTGACCTACGGGGTGCTGATCGTCGGCGGCGCGGTGACGCTCTCGCAGGCGCTCGGCTGGCCGGCCGCCGGCTGAGTCAGGGATCGATCTGGGGAGCGTGCGCCGTCCAGAGCCGCAGATCGCAACCGAGGAACGGCTGGTCGCCCGGACCGCCGTGGGCGTGGCCGACGGCCCAGGCCGGCAGCGCCGGCAGACCGTCGACGCCCGTCGCCGAGGCACCATCCAGGGTCGACCACGGGGCGTCGTCTCCGAGGCGCAGCAGCACGCCGCCCGGCCCCATGCCGCCGTGCAGCGCGATCTGCAGGTCGAACGGACGGCCCGGCGGCAGGGATGGGCCAAGCCAGTAGTGCGGGCTGCGGCCGGGGGCCGGGCTGACGCCGACGATCACCATCACCCGCTGGTCCGGGCCGCTCAGCCCGATCCAGAGCGGCGCCGTGGCCGGCCCGTCGCGGCGCGCCGTCAGCCACGTCTGCCGTGCCGCCGTCCCCGTCGGCGCCGCCACCCCGGCGATCCGCCAGGCCCGGATTGCGGCCGGCACCGGTCCAGCCGCCACCGGCTCGGCGTCCGGTGCCGCCTGCCCGCCGGCCGCAAGCGGCGACCATGCCGCGCTCGGCGGCAGCGCAAGCGGCCAGGACAGCGCCTCCCGCACCCGCCCCTCGACATCGATCACGCGGTAACGGAGGCCCTCGCCGTCGATCGCGACGGTGAGGCAGTGCAGGTACTCGGTACCTTCCGGCATGCGGTGGGCGGTGCCGGCGCCGGCTGTGGTCACCTGCAGCACACCCTGGTGCACTTGCACGTCGAAGGCCAGGATGTGGCTGCAAAGATAGGCCAGCACGCCGTGACGGACCAGCGCCGCCCAGAACGGTTCAGCGTGCGGCGGGCCGATCTCGCGCTGGAAGGCGCCGCTGTAGCCGTTGACCGGGTACGCCGGGTGGTGCCCGATCACCAGCTTGGTGCGGGCATCGGCGTGCGCCGCCAACGTGGCGTCGAGCCACTCGGTCTCGACGTGCCCCTCGCCGCCCAGGCCGGACCAGAGGGTGTGCACGAACACCATCAGCAGGTCGCCGCGCCGCACCCAGTAGCTCAGGCCATCCTGTCCCGGCGGACCGTTGCGCGGCAGGTGCGCCATCACCTCGGCGTAGACCCGTTCGCTCGACGGGTCCCAGGTGGTGTGGTTGGCGGTGGTGTGGAACAGCGGGATGCGCGAGCGGTCGAGCCACGCCATCTCGACCTCGAACCAGTGCCGCCACTGCGCGCGCAGGGCCGCCTCGTCACGGGTCAGTCCGACGATCTCGTCGCCAGGGAACACCACGAACTCCGGCGCCGGCGAAAGCCCCGCCACCACCGAATTGATTGCGGCGAAGGTCCGCTCGTGCGGCGCGCCGGGAACGCCCGAGCAGGAATCGCCGTAGACGACGAAACGGTGTCCGGGTCCACGCGGCGCCAAGCCCGCCAGCGGCCCGGCGTCGGTCGGCGGACCGGCGGTCATCCGCTGCGGCGCTGCCGGCGCCACAGTTCGAGGATGTAGAGCGCGAAGCCGAACACCACGCCCGCCATGATATTGCCGGCGACGCTGTCGCTGTCCAGCGGCCGCGCCGGGCCGAACAGCCCGAGCGTCTGGATCACGCACAGCATGACCGCGAAGATCACGCCGTTCACCACGCCGCGCACGACCGGGCGTTGCCAGAGGCCGGGTTCAGGGGAAGCGGGCGGGGTCGGATCAGCCATGCCGGACATTCTACCGGCGCACCCGGCGGCCGTTAACCCCCTCAGCGCGCGAACAACAGCAACACGATGATGCCGCCGCCGACCAGCGACATCCCGACCAGTTCGCGGGCGGTCGAGCGCTCGCGGAAGATCAGGGTCGACACCAGGATCGCGAACACGAACTCGATCTGGCCGACCGCCTTGACGTAGGCGGCGCGCTCGATGGTCATGGCGGTGAACCAGCCGCCGGATCCGATGGCGCTGGTCAGGCCGACGAACACGCAGGCCTTCCAGGCCCGCGCCATCGCCGGCAGTTCGTGGGACCGGGTCGCCAGGATAAAGGCGCCGAGCACCACGGTCTGGATGGTCACCACGGTGACCAGCGTCAGCGACGCGGTGGTGAGGAAGTCAGCATCCTCCAGCGACAGGCTGGCGCGGCGCAGGAACAATGAGGCGAGCGCGAAGAACAGCCCCGACAGCACGCCGATGCCGGCCGCCCGGTTCAGGCCGGAGCGGAGCAGCGCCATCCCCGAGACGCCCTGCTTGGCGAGGCTGATCAGCACCACGCCAGCGACGCTGGCGACGATCGCCACCCAGCCGGCGGCGTCGATCGACTCGCCGAACAGGCTGGCCCCGACCAGCGCCGTCAGGAACGCCTCGGTGCGGGCGTAGGAGGTGCCGACCGCGAAGTTGCGCAGCGAGAACAGGTGGACCAGCAGGACGGTGGCGATGATCTGCGCCGCCGCGGTGCCGGCGCACCACAGGAAGAACGTGGCGTGCAAGGTCGGCAGCGGCGCCGGGCGATCGGCGGTAGCGACCAACAGGTAGCCAATCACGAACGGCAGGCCGAACACGAACCGCACCCAGGTCGCCGACCACGACGACATGGAGCCCGCCAGATACTTCTGGCCGGCGGTGCGCGCGGTCTGCGCCGCCGCCGCCATGATCGACAACCAGACCCAGAGCGCCATTGGACAGTTCCTCCCGCCCGCCGTTATGGCGCGCCGGGGATGGGGTTCATAGCGCGGAAATGCGCGAGCGGCTTTGCGGGGAGCCGGTAGGTCCCGGCTCCGTGTCGCCTCCGGCGACTCGGTCCGGGATGACGGCCGGGAGGGGGAACGCGAGGCGAGGACGCCAGGAGGGGGCGGAGCGCGCTCTTCGCATGAAGCCTTCCCACCACTGCCGTCATCCCGGACAACGCGCGCCAGCGCGGGCGAGCCGGGACCCACCCGCCGCTCCGCCGTTCTCACCCCGCGGTGTGCACCGTCAGCCCCAGCAGCGCCCGGCGGCGCAGCCAGAGCGACGGGCGGTAGCGCGGGTCGCCGGTCGCCTCGTGGATCGCCGACAGGATCGCGTGGGTGCGCGCCACGCCCATCTCCTCGGCGATCTCGAGCGGGCCGAGCGGGTAGTTCAGGCCGAGCTTCATGGCGGTGTCGATGTCGGCCGGCGTCGCCAAGCCGATTTGCGCCATCTCGCAGCCGAGGTTGGCGATCATCGCCCGCATCCGCTGCAGGATGAACCCGGGCGAGTCCTTGATCAACGTCGGCGCCACGCCGGCGCGGGCGAACGCCGCCGCCACCGAGTCGCGGTAGCGCGGGTCGGCGCCGGGCGCGGTCATCAGGGTCACGCGCCTGGAGGTGTCGCCGGTAGTGTCGATGGCGACCAGCCGACGGGGGTCGGTGCCGGTGCGGGTGCAGAAGCCGGTGGCGTCCTCACCGTACAGCGCCGCCACCACCGGCGTGGCGCCGTCGTCAGCGCGCGCCGACATGCCCGCGCGCTCAAGCAGTTCGTCGAGGACGGGATCACCCCCGGTGGCGACCTGCACGGCGATCGCCGGCACCGCCTCGCTGGCGTGATCCGGGTTTGGTGGATCGACGGCGTTGCCCTTGGCGTCGTAGCGGTAGTGGCCCTGGCCGGTCTTGCGCCCGAACCGGCCGGCGTCGAACAGCGCGCGGTGCTGCGGGGTGGTGCGCAGCCGGGGATCGTTCAGGAACTGCTCGAACACGATCATCGACACCGGGTAGTTTACGTCGATGCCGGTCAGATCCATGAGCTGGAACGGGCCCATGCGGAAATGCCCGCAGTCGCGCATCACCGCGTCGATTTGGGCCGGCGTCGCCACCCCCTCGTGCTGCAGCTGCAACCCCTCGGTGGTGAAGGCGCGGCCGCCGTGGTTGACCAGGAAGCCCGGCGAATCCTTGACCACCACCGGCGTCCGGCCGAGGCGCTCGCCGACCGTCACCAGCGCCTCGACCACCGCCGGGTCGGTGGCCGGGCCTTGGATGACCTCGACCAGCCGCATCAGCGGCACCGGGTTGAAGAAATGCAGGCCGGCGATCCGGCCGGGATGCGCCGCACCGCGGGCGATCGAGCCGATCGGCAGCGACGAGGTGTTGGACGCCAGGATGGCGTCGGCCGCCACCACCGTCTCGAGTTGGGCGAACAGCGCGCGCTTGACCTCGAGGTCCTCGAAGACCGCCTCGATCACCACCGCGGCCGGCGCCAGGTCGGCGATGCCGCCGGCCACCGTCAGCGCCTCGCGCATCGCGGCGGCCGCTCCGGCCTCCAGCGTGCCCTTCTCGACCAGCCGGTCGAGCCGGCCGAGCACGGCGTCGCGCCCGCCCGCGGCACCTCCCTCGCGGGCGTCGTAGGCGATCACCCGCAGGCCGCCCTGCAGCGCCACCTGGATGATCCCCTGCCCCATGGCGCCGCAACCGACGACCCCGATGACGAGGCTCTGGGCGTGGGGGTCGATCATGGCGGGAGATCTCCTGCTTGTCTGTTGGTGGTCAGCCAAGTTCGTGGGTCCCGGATCGGCCGCGCGCCGCGCGTCTGTCCGGGATGACGACGGGAGGGGCGCCCTTCCCCCATCCTTCTTTTCGTCATCCCGGCCTTGAGCCAGGAGCCACCCACCACCCCGGGCTTCTTCCCGGATTAAAGGCTAGACCCGCTCGATCACCATCGCCATGCCCTGGCCGACGCCGATGCACATCGTGCACAGCGCGTAGCGGCCGCCGGTCTCGTGCAGGGTCTCGGCGGCGGTCAGCACCAGCCGGGCGCCGCTGGCGCCGAGCGGGTGGCCGAGCGCGATGGCACCGCCGTTCGGGTTGACCCGCGGGTCGTCGTCGGCGACGCCGAGTTCGCGCAGGCTGGCCAGCACCTGGGCGGCGAACGCCTCGTTCAGCTCGATGACATCCATCTGGTCGATGCTCAGCCCGGCGAGCGCCAGCGCCTTCTGCGAGGCCGGGGCCGGGCCGATGCCCATGATCCGCGGCGCCACGCCGGCGGCCGCCGCAGCCACCACCCGGGCGCGCGGCGTCAAGCCGTGCCGCCGGGCCGCCGCCTCGCTGGCGACGATCATGGCGGCCGCACCGTCGTTCACGCCGCTGGCGTTGCCGGCGGTCACCGACCCACCCTCCTTGCGGAATGGGGTGGGCAGCTTGGCGAGCGCCTCCAGCGTTGTCTCCGGGCGCGGGTGCTCGTCCTGGTCGACGATCGTCACCTGGCCCCTGCGGCCGGAGACCTCGACCGCGACGATCTCGCGTGCCAGCCGGCCGCGTTCCATCGCCGCCTTGCACTTCTGCTGGCTGCGGTAGGCGAAGGCGTCCTGGTCCTCGCGCCGGATCTGGAACTGCTCGGCGACGTTCTCACCGGTCTCCGGCATCGAGTCGGTGCCGTAGCGCTTCTCCATCTCCGGATTCACGAACCGCCAGCCGATGGTGGTGTCGTGGATCTCGGCGGTACGCGCGAAGGCGGTGCCGGCCTTGGCCATCACGAACGGGGCGCGGGTCATGTGCTCGGAGCCGCCGGCGATGGCGAGGCTACCCTCGCCGGTCTTGATCATCCGGGCGGCGTCGTTCACCGCCTCCAGCCCGGAGGCGCACAGGCGGTTGACCGTGCAGCCCGGGATGCTGGACGGGAGCCCGGCCAGCAGCAGCGCCATGCGGGCGACGTTGCGGTTGTCCTCACCGGCCTGGTTGACGCAGCCGTAATAGACTTCGTCGACCGCCTCCCAGTCGACGCCCTGGTTGCGCGCCATCAGCGCCTTCATCGGGTGGGCGGCGAGATCGTCGGCGCGGACCGTGGCCAGCGCGCCGCCGTAGCGTCCGATCGGCGTGCGCACCGCGTCGCACACGAAAGCCTCGACCATGGCGTCCTCCGGATGGTTTGTCGGTCGGCGCCGGTGACGGCGACGGGTTGCCGCGGACCGTGCCACGCGCTGGGGCCGGGGGTCAATTCGGGCGCTCTGCCTCCGCCCCTTGTCCCTGTTAGCCCGCGATCACGATCTTGCCGAAGTGGCCGGCCGCCTCCATCGTCCGATAGGCTGCCTTGGCGTCGGCGAACGCCACGGTGTGGTCGATCACCGGCTTGATGCCATGCAAGGCGAGCGCCCGGTTCATGTCGAGGAACATCCGGCGCGAGCCGACATAGACGCCCTGCAGGGTGATCGATTTGCGCATGATGAGCGTCGGGTCGATGGCGCCGCCGGTCAGCACGCCGATCAGCGCGATCCGCCCCGCCACCCGGGTGGCCTCGACCGAACGGGCCAGCGTGCCGGGGCCGCCGACCTCGACCGTGACGTCGACGCCGCGCCCGCCGGTCAGGTCCAGCACCGCCTTCTGCCAGTCCGGCGTCGTCTTGTAGTTGACGGTCTCGGCCGCCCCCATGGACCGGGCGCGCTCCAGCTTGGCGTCGCTCGACGAGGTCACGATCACCCGCGCGCCCATGGCGGTGGCGAACTGCAGGGCGAAGATCGACACGCCGCCGGTACCGAGCAACAGAACGGTATCGCCGGCCTTCAGCCGCCCGACCTCGACCAGCGCGTGCCAGGCGGTCAGCGCCGCGCACGGCAGCGTCGCCGCCTCGACCGCCGACAGGTGCGTCGGAACCGGCACCACGCCCGCCGCCTGCAGCACCACCTCCTCGGCCAGGACGCCGTCGAGCGCGCCGCCGAGGGCGCTCGCCATCGCCTCGGGCGAGCAGGCGCCGTCGATCCACTCCTGGAAGAAGCAGGAGGCGACCTGGTCGCCGACCGCGATCCCCGAGACCCCGGCGCCGACGGCGGTCACGGTGCCGGCACCGTCGGAGTTCGGGATGCGCGGCAGCGGAATGCCGCGCGCCGCGGCGTGCTTGACCGTCATCAGGTCGCGGTAGTTGATCGAACTGGCCTCAATGCGCACGCGAACCTCGCCGTGACCGGGCTCACGCCGCTCGACGTCGGCGAGGCGCAGAGCGTCGATACCGTCCGATACGATCTGCCAGGCCTTCATGGCGCGCTCCTGTGGCTTACTGGTTGACGCCCGGACATCGGGCCGGGCGGCCAGGATCAGAGCGCAGCCCGCCGCCGGCCGCAACCCGGGTCACGCCGCGCCGGCAACGCCGAAGATCACGCGCGCTTCGGCCGGCGTCGCCACCTTGGAGCCGAGTGCCTCGACGATGGTCACGGCGCGTTCCACCAGCGCCGCGTTCGACGGCGCCAGAACGCCGCGGTCGAGGTAGAGGTTGTCCTCCAGCCCCACCCGGACGTGGCCGCCGAGGATCACCGCCTGGGCCGCCATCGGGAACTGCATGCGGCTGATCCCGAAGCCCGACCAGATCGCCCCCGGCGGCAGCAGGCTCGCCAGGAAGGCCATCGTCTGACCGGTCGCCGGCGCCCCCCAGGGTATCCCCAGGCAGAGCTGGAACAGCGGCGCCCCCTCGATCAGCCCGTCCTCGACCATCTTGGCGGCGAGCCGGGCGTGGCCGGCGTCAAACACTTCGAGTTCCGGCTTCACGCCGGCGCCGCGGATGCGTTCCGCCATCTCCCGAAGATGCGCCGGGGTGTTCATGAACACGTGCTCGCCGAAATTCATGGTCGCGATGTCGAGGGTGCAGATCTCGGTGCGCAGTTCGTCGACGTGCTGGACGCGCACCGCCGGGGTGGTGAGCGTGGACCCGGCCGCCGGCGAAAGCGGGTCGTTGTCGCCCGGGACGTAGCGCCCACCGGCGCCGGTGGTCAGGTTCAGGACCAGGCTGGAGCCGGCGTCGCGGATGCGCGCCACCACCTCCCGGTAGAGCGCCGGGTCCATCGACGCCTTGGTGGTCTTCGGGTCGCGGACATGGATGTGGGCGACGGCTGCTCCGGCCCGCTCGGCCTCGAGGGCAGAGGTCGCGATCTGCTCAGGCGTGACCGGGATGGCCGGGTTCATGTGGGCGTTGTCGAAGCCGCCGGTCAGGGCGCAGGTGATGACGGTCTTCTCGTTGATGCCGGCCATGGCTCGCTCCCTGGTGTATCGAGCACCGGACTTTCGCACGAGCGCCGCCGGGGCGTCGAGGCGAACCCGATATTCCGCATAGCGGAATATGCTCTGCTTATTACGGAATTTTCCCCACCCGTTCCGCTTGTCCCCCCGCCGCCCGCCGCCCATACTCGACGCGTCGTCAAGCGGGAGCCAACCCGCACAACGCAGGTTCAATGAGGAGGAACGCCATGGAGATGAGGATGGGCGCGCGCCTGAGCGGTGCGCTTCTGGGAGCGGCGACACTGATGCTCGCCGCTGGTGCCGCGGGTGCCGCCGAGGTCAAGCTTCCGGACACGATGGCCTGGACGGCCTACGACACCGGCTCCGCCGGGCACGCCCACGCTGTGGCGATGGGCAAGGCGTTCAAGGAGAAGTACGGCGTCAACCTGCGTGTGCTGCCGGGCAAGAACGACGTTTCGCGACTGCGTCCGTTGCAAGGCGGCAAGGTCGAGGCGGTTGCGAACGGCGTCGGCACCTATTTCGCGCAGGAAGGCGTGTTCGAGTTCGACCGTCCCGACTGGGGTCCGCAGGACATTCGGATCGTGCTGTCGTCGACCGGCGGCGCAGGTTTGATGGTCGGAGTCGCCGACGATATCGGCGTCAAGGAGTACAAGGATCTCAAAGGCAAACGCATTGCCTGGGTTAAGGGCGCGCCGGCCCTGAACCACAACGTCACCGCGATCCTGGCGTTCGCCGGACTGACCTGGGACGACGTCCAGAAGGTCGAGTTCGCCGGCTATGGCGCCTCGTGGGATGCCATGACCAGCAACCAGGTCGATGCCGCCTTCGCGATCACCAACTCAGGCTCGACCAACGCCGTCGCCTCCAGCCCACGCGGCCTTACCTGGCCGCCGCTGCCGCACGCCGACACCGAAGGTTGGAAGCGCCTGAACGCCATCGCCCCGTACATGGCGAAGCACACCATCACGGCCGGCGTCAGCGTCTCGAAGGACCAGCCGATCGAGGGCACCGCCTACCCGTATCCGATCCTGACCGTGCGCGGCGATGCGTCCGATGACCTCGTCTACAACATCACCAAGGCGGTGATCGAAAGCTTCGACTCCTACAAGGACGGCGCTCCCGGAGCGGCCGGCTGGGCGCTCAAGAACCAAGTCTTCGAATGGGCCGTGCCGTACCACGATGGGGCGGTGAAGTACCTGAAGGAGATCGGCACCTGGACCGACGCCATGCAGAAGCACAACGACGGCTTGGTGCAGCGCCAAAAGGTCCTGAAGGACGCCTGGGCGACTTTTACCAAGAATGCCCCTTCGGACGAAGCCGCGTTCGGCGAAGGCTGGGGAAAGGCCCGCGTGGCGGCGCTAAAGGCCGCCGGCATGAGCCCGGTCATCGAGTAGCACCGATCGTCCATCTCGCACTGGAGTACGGCGCATGAATGCGCCCGTGAGTCCGCAAGACGCGGTGGCGGAGATCTTCCGCCACCGCGTCTTGCCGCGCGGCTGGCACGCGCTGGTGGTGATCATGGTGGTCGCCGCCATCGTGCTGACGGTCTATCAGCTGTTCAACCTCGGCGCCTCGGCCGGCTGGGTCATGCTCGACCTGACCTATCTCGGGCTTCTGGTGGCGCTGCTGATGCCGATCGTGTTCCTGGTGTTCCCGATGCGGGCCGCCGACAAGGACCGATCGCCGCCGCTCTACGACATCGTCCTGTTCGCCGCCACCATCGCAATCGGCTGCTACATCGCCTGGGTCGCCGATGACGCTGTCGAAGGCGGCTGGGAGTATCTGTCGCCGGATCACGCCCGCTGGGCCAGCTTCGTGCTGTGGGCCCTGATGATCGAGGGCGCCCGCCGCACCGCCGGCATCGCGCTGGTCGCCATCGTCCTGATCTTCTCGTTCTATCCGGTGGTAGCCGACGTGATGCCGGGCCCCCTGTCGGGCGCCCAGCAGCCGCTGTGGGAACTCGGGCAGTTCTACGCCTACTCCTCCGAGGCGGTGTTCGGCATCCCGATGATCGCGTTCGGCAAGCTGGTGATCGGCTTCGTGATCTTCGGGGTCGCCCTGCAGCATACCGGCGCCGGCAAGTTCTTCATCGACCTCGCCTTCGCGCTGCTCGGCCATGTCCGCGGCGGCGGCGCCAAGGTCGCGATCTTCTCCAGCGGTCTCCTGGGCTCGATGAGCGGGTCGGTGATCACCAACGTGCTGACCACCGGCACCCTTACCATTCCGGCGATGCGCCGCACCGGCTTCAGCCGCGACACGGCGGCGGCGGTGGAAGCCTGCGCGTCGACCGGCGGCGTCCTGATGCCGCCGGTGATGGGCGCCACCGCCTTCGTCATGGCCTCGTTCCTGGAGGTCCCGTACGCCGAGATCGCGCTGGCCGCGGCGATCCCGTCGATCCTCTACTATCTCGGCCTGTTCCTGCAGATCGACGGCTACGCTGCCCGCAACGGGCTGAAGGGTCTGCCGCGCGAGGAACTTCCGCGCCTGCTCGACGTCGTCAAGGCCGGCTGGCACTACCTGTTCGCCCTGGCGCTGCTGGTCTGGATGCTGCTGTACCTGAAGCAGGAGGCGGCGGCGCCATTCTACGCGACGCTGCTGCTGCTGGCGACCAACCAGGTATTCGGGCAACGGCTGTCGATGGCCGGTGTGGTGCGCCTGCTGTTCGAAACCGGCAAAGTGCTTGCCGAACTGGTGGCGATCCTCGGCGCCATCGGCCTGATCGTGGGGGCGCTGTCGATCACGGGCCTGACCGGATCGCTCGCCACCGACCTGATTTTGCTGGCCGGCGGCTCCGTCTTCGCGCTGCTGCTGATGGGAGCGGCGACCAGCTTCATCCTCGGCATGGGCATGACGGTGACCGCCGCCTACGTGTTCCTGGCCATTGTGCTGGCACCGTCGCTGATCACCGCCGGGCTCGACCCGATGGCCGTGCACCTGTTCATCCTGTATTGGGGAATGCTGTCGTTCATCACGCCGCCGGTGGCGCTCGGCGCGTTCGCCGCCGCGACGATCTCGGGGTCGGACCCGATGCGGGCCGGTTTCACGGCGATGCGGATCGGCTCGATCATCTACTTCATCCCGTTCTTCTTCGTGATGGAGCCGGCGCTGATCCTGCGCGGCGAACCGATGACGATCGTCGTGGTCCTGGTGAGCGCCGTCGTCGGCGTGTCGCTGATCGCCGGCGCCACCCAGGGGTATCTCGTCGGGTTCGGCAGCCTCGGACGCGGCGCGCGCGGGGCGCTGTCGCGCTTCCTGGTGTTCGCCGGCGGGCTGATGTTCGCGTTCCCGGGCAGCCAGGATCTGGGCATCGGCCACTGGGAAGGCGTCGCCGCGGGCGCCGTGATCGCCACGGTCGGCGTGCTGATGGCGCGGTTCGCCGGTCCCGCCGAAGGTGTGGCACGCTGACCAGCGCCCTCGGGGCGGCGTAGCCGGCGTGCAACGCCCACCGATATCGGTGGCGCCATGGATCACGCGCGTGCCTTCAACACCGGTACTGGCTCAGCGTCCCCACGTACCACAAATTGTGGCGCACTGTCGGTATCGCCCACATATACCGGCCTCGGATCGACGCGGAAGCAACCGGCGCCCGCCCGATCGCGTGTGGCCGGGATACACCGCCACGCCCGATAGCGTTGCCGCTCGGCAACAGTTCACCGCTGCGACGCTATTGCGGGCTTGGCGCGAACGCTGCCGATCCGTTCCGGCACGGTGCCATAGCGTCGCCCGGCTTGCCGGGCGACGAGGGGGGGGCTATCACCGTCCCACATTCTTTGAGAGGACACCCCATGCGTGACCTGCATCGCCCCGGCCGCTCGCCCGTCTACGCGCCGAACGCCGCCATTGCCACATCGCACCCGCTGGCCACCCAGGCCGGTATCGACGTGCTGAAGGCCGGCGGCACCGCCGTCGATGCCGCCGTCGCCGCCTGCGCGGTGCTGTGTGTGGTCGAACCGGCGATGACCGGCATCGGCGGCGACTGCTTCGCGCTGATCGCGCCGAAGGGCTCGGGCGAGATCGTCGCGATGAACGGGTCCGGCCGGACGCCCGCCGCTGCCGAACTCGGCTGGTACCTGGAGCGTGGCATCAAGGAGATCGGCCTGACCGGCGACCCGCACGCCGTCACCGTTCCCGGCGCCATCGCCGCCTGGGCCGAATTGCTGGCGCGCTTCGGCAAGAAGGGCTTCGCCGAGTTGCTGGCTCCCGCCATCCGCTACGCCGAGGACGGCTACCCGGTGGCGTCGCGCGTCGGCTCGGACTGGATCGAGGAGACACCGCGTCTGCTGCAGCACCCGGTGAGCCGCGAGGTCATGCTGGTGAACGGCAAGGCACCGGCGATCGGCACCCGGCACCGCCAGCCGAGGCTCGCCGCCACCTTCCGGCGCATTGCCGAGCACGGGCGCGACGGCTTCTACACCGGGCCGGTGGCCGATGACATCGTCAGCCACCTGCGCTCGCTTGGCGGTCTGCACACCCTCGAGGACTTCGCCGCCGCCGAAGCCGAGTGGGTGACGCCGATCAAGACCACCTACCGTGGCCACGACGTCTATGAGTGCCCGCCGAACGGCCAGGGCATCTGCGCGCTGATGATTCTCAACATCCTGTCCGGCCATGACATCGCCGGCTTGTCGGAGGTCGAGCGGGTGCACCTGCTGGCCGAGGCCACCAAGCTCGGCTACGCCCAGCGCGACCGCTATGTCTCCGACCCGCGCCAAGTCGACGTGCCGGTGGACTGGCTGCTGTCAGAAGGCCACGCAAAGGGGCTGCGCGCGATGATCGATCCGGCGCGCGCCGGCGCCTTCCGGCCGAGCGACTTCCCAACCCACAAGGACACCATCTACCTGTCCTGCGTCGACGTCGACGGCACCGCGATCAGCTTCATCAACTCGCTGTTCTCCGGCTTCGGCAGCGCGATCATGGCCCCGGAATCGGGCGTGATGCTGCAGAACCGCGGACGGTCCTTCCGCATCGAGGAAGGCCACGCCAACGCCATCGCGCCGCGCAAGCGCCCGATGCACACCATCATCCCGGGCATGGTGGTGAAGGACGGAAAGGCGGTTGCGCCGTTCGGCGTGATGGGCGGGCAGTACCAGTCGACCGGCCACTCCAACTTCCTCAGCAACGTTCTCGACCTCGGCATGGACATCCAGGAGGCGATGGACGCCCCGCGCAGCTTCGCGCTCGCCGGCAAGCTGCAGGTGGAGAACACCTTCGCGCCCGCCACCCTCGCGGCACTCGAGGCCAAGGGCCATGCGCTGGAGCCCATGGAGAAGCCGCTCGGCGGCAGCCAGGCGGTGTGGATCGACCGCGCCAATGGCTGTCTGGTCGCCGGCTCCGACCCGCGCAAGGACGGCTGCGCGATGGGCTACTAGGAGCTTTCCTCATGGCACACCGGACCGCGATCATCGGCCTCGGCATCATGGGACGGCGGCTGCTCGACAACCTCGTCTTCCACCCGGCCTTCGACCCCGTCGCGCTGTGGGATCCGTCGGCCGAGGCCTGCGCCAAGGCCCGCGACGTGGCACCGAACGCGGCCGTGGTCGGCTCGGCCGAGGCGGCTATCGCCGCCGCCGACATCGTCTACCTCGCCTGCCCGCCGGCGCCGCGCAAGGCCTACGCGCTCGCCGCGGCGGCGGCCGGCAAGGCGGTGTTCCTTGAGAAGCCGCTCGGCGTCGACGTCGCCGAGAGCCGGGACCTGGTGGCGCGCCTCGCCGGGTCGGGCACCCCGGCGGCGGTGAATTTCACCCAGGCCTCGTCGCGCGGTTTCGAGGTGCTGCGGGGCGCGATCGACGGCGGCGAGACCGGCGACCTGTTGGGGATCGACATCGTCGTCACTTACCCGGCCTGGCCGCGCGCCTGGCAGGTCGATGCCGACTGGCTGCGGTTCCGGGCCGAGGGCGGCTACACCCGCGAGGTGATCTCGCACTTCCTGTTCCTGTCGGAGCGGTTCCTCGGCCCGCTGAGCCTGAAATGGGCGCGGCCGAGCTACCCGGCCGATGCCGCGCTCTGCGAGAGCGAGATCCTGGCCCGGCTGGAGACCGCCGACGGCCGCCCGGTCAACGTCCTTGGCTCGGTCGGCGGCGCCCAGCCGGACCGCCAGGAGGTCACCGTCAAGGGGGCGAAGGCCAGCTTCCGCTTCACCGAGTTCTACCAGCTCTGGAAGTCGTCCGGCGGCGAGTGGAAGGCGGCGTACGACTTCCCGATCGACCCGCGCCGCGACTCCCTGCAGCGCCAACTCGGCGAGCTCGGCAAGTGCGCGCGCGGCGAGAAGCACCGGTTGGCGACCCCTGAGGAGGCGTTGCGCGTGCAGGTCCTGGTCGAGGGGATGCTGGCGGGAAGGGTCTGATCGTCTTCCGGCGATCCTTCGCGGCTCGCTACGCTCTCACCTCAGGGCGCAAGACAATAGTTCGTTGAAGGGGCGCCCGTCGATCGGCCGCCAGCTGTGCAACACGGCGCCCGAGGCGGCATCGAAGGCAAAGACGTCGCCGCCGCTGTCAGCGTCGGGACCCAGGGCAACGCGCGGGCCCGGGTCATGCGCTCGCGCCCACGCTCGGACAGCGGCCACTCGGTCACCGGCACCGCCAGGTCGATGACGACGTTCGGGTGGCTGACGAAATAGAGGGTGCGCGACGGCACGGCCTCACTCCGCCGCGGCGGCCTCCTGCACGGCGAGCGCGCCGAGCCGGAGGCCCGCAGCCACCGCCTCGTCGATCAGCCGGTCCATGATCGCCGCCACCGGCTCGATGCGGTCGGCGAACACGCAGGCCTGCCCCATCGACAGGATGCCCTTCTCCGGGTCGCCGATGGTGTAGGCCTCCTTCTGCAGCCCGCCCGTCACGTAGGGGCGGTAGGCATCGAAGGCGGTCACGCCCTGCCGCTCAAGCTCGGCGATGGCGCGGGTGGTGGCGTTGTCGATGCCTCGGAAGGTGTTGCGCATCGAGGCCAGCACCAGCGCGGTGTCGGTTTCCTGGGCCTCGACGACGCGGCGCTTGATCGCCTCGTGCGACCAGATCTCGCTCGCCACCAGGAAGCGGGTGCCGATCAGCACCGCGTCGGCGCCCATCGCCAGCGCCGCCGCTACCTGGGCACCGGTGCCGATGCCGCCGCCGACCAGAACCGGCTTGTCGATGCGCTGCACGGCGAGCGGGATCTGCACGATGCTGCCGACCAGGTTGAGACCGGGGTGGCCGCCACACTCCGCGCCGACCACCGCCACCGCGTCGATCGGCAGCTTGGCGACCGCCGAGACCGCGTGCTTGACGGTCGCGACCTTGTGGAAGACGACGCCGCCGCCCTCCTTGATGCGCTCGACGAACGCCGTCGGCGGCAGGCCGGCGGTCTCGAAATGCCGAACCCCCTTGGCAAGCGCGATCTCGAGCTGGGCCGGCAGACTCTCGTTCTGCTCCGGCCGGTTCGACATGTAGAGATTGACGCCGAACGGCTTGCCGCCGGTCAGGGCGGCGGCCCTGTCGAGCTCGGCGGCGAACCGGTCCTCCTCGGGGAAGGTCTTGGCGGTGATGAAGCCCATCCCGCCGGCGTTCACCACCGCCGCCACGTAGTTGGCGTCGGACAACCACATCAGCCCGCCGGCCACGATCGGGTGGCGGATGCCGAACAGCTCGGTGATCCGGGTCCTGAAGCGTTGCGGTCTCATGCACCCTCCCGCGACACCGCCGGTGCGGCCGCCGGCACCAATCCCTCCGGCACGATCAGAGCGTCCAGCGCCACCACGCCCTGGCCGACCGGCAGCACCCGGACGGGGTTCAAATCCACGCTGATGATCCGGTCGGCCTCGGCGGCGGCGAACACCGATACGCGCGCCAGCAGCGCCGCCAGCGCCTCGACGTCGGATGGCGGCGCGCCGCGCACCCCGCCGAAGATCCGCGCACCCTTCAGTTCGGCGATCATCCGCCGCGCCTCGTCGATCCCGAACGGGGCCAGGCGGAACGACACGTCCTCCAGGATTTCGACCAGCACGCCACCGAGCCCGACCATGACCACCGGCCCGAAGGTCGGATCGCGCTGCACCCCGATGACCGCCTCCACCCCCGACGGCGCCATATCGGCGACGATGACACCTTCGATGAGGGCATCGGGGCGCACCAGCGGAACCCGCTCGACCAGCGCGTGGTAGGCGCGCCGGATGGCGTCCTCGCCCTTCACGCCGACGATGACCCCGCCGACCTCGGTCTTGTGCTGGATGTCGGGCGAGGCGATCTTCAGGACGACCTTGCCGCCGAACGCCGCCGCCGCCTTGACCGCGTCGTTCTCGCTGCGGCAGACCCGTCGGGCGACGAACGGCACGCCCCAGACCTCGAGCAGATCCATGGCGTCGTGCTCGGCGAGCAACCTCGCCGGCACCGCCGGCGCCCCCGCCGGAGCCGGCGGAGGAAACGCCTCGAGTGGACGCTCGAAGAACCGGCCGAACCGGGTCAGCGCCGCCGCCGCCGCGACCGCCCGGGTCGGGTCCTCGTAGACCGGGTAGCCGGCGGCCTCGTACTTGCGGACGATGTCGGCCGAGGCGACCAGCGACAGGATCACCGAGCGCTCCGGAAACCGCTCGCGCGCCTCGGTCAGGGTGGCGATCAACGGGTCGGCGATGGAGCGGCTGCCGGCCACCACGGTGAAGAACGCGACGACGACATCGTAGCCGCCCTCCTCCAGCATCATCCGCAGGTTGGTGCCGACCAGCGAAATGTCGTTGAAGGCCTGGGCGGTCACGTCGACCGGGTTGCGGACCGCCGCGTAGGGCAGCAGATCCTTCAAGGTCCGTTGCGCCGCTTCCGGCATCGCCGGTACCTGCAGCCCGAGATCCTCGGCGGCGTCAGCCATCTGCACACCGACCCCGCCGGAGATCGTCATGATCCCGAGACGGTCGCCGGCCGGGAACCGGCCCTGGGCGGCGGCGTAGGCGGCGTCCAGCAGCTCGTCGGTGGAGTTGACGCGCATCACGCCGTACTGGGCGAACAGCCCGTCATAGACCCGGTCGGAGCCGGCCAGCGCCGCCGTGTGCGAGGCGGCGGCCGCGGCCCCCACCGTCGAGCGTCCGACCTTCATGAAGATCACCGGCTTCTGCGCCGCCGCCGCCGCCGCCAGCGCCGAACGCAGCGCCTCGCCGTCACGGATGCCTTCGGCGTAGGCGGCGATCACCCGGGTCGCCTCGTCGCGCACCAGGTAGGCGATGGCGTCGGCGAGGTCGACGTCGGCCTCGTTGCCGGTCGTGATCATGATGCCGGTGCCGACGCCGCGGGTGCGCATCAGCGCGAAGGCATGGCTGCCATAGGCCCCGGACTGGCTGGCGATGGCGACCGGCCCAGGTTTCGGCAGTTCGTGCTCGACCGAGGACGAGAAGGTGGCGATCCAGCCGGCGTGCGCGTTGAACACCCCGAGGCAGTTCGGCCCCAGAACCCGGATACCGCCGGCCCGGGCGATGGCGCGGACGCGGTCCTGGGCAACGCGCCCCTCCTCACCCATCTCGGCAAAGCCGGACGAGAACACCACCGCCGCCTTGGCACCCTTGGCGGCGCACGCCTCCAGGGTATCCGGCACCATCGCCGCCGGCACCGCGACGATGCAGGCGTCCGGCGCTCCCGGCAGGTCGGCGACCGAGGCGAAGGCCGGCAATCCCTGGATGGTCTCGCGCTTTGGGTTCACCGGCCACAGCGGGCCCTGGAACCCGGACCGAAGCATGTAGGCGAGCGGCCGGCCGCCGATCCGGGTCGGGTCGTCGGAGGCGCCGATGACCGCCACCGAACGGGGGCTGATCAGGGCGCGCAGGGTCTCGACGTCGGGGCGATCCGTCATTCTCAGACCGTGGCGATGGCGTTGGCGGGGGAACCGACCACGCCCGGCAAATGCAGCGGCGGCGCGGTCAGCAGGAAGCGGGACCGGCCATGGGTGTGCAGCCACTCGGCCAGCTCGGTCAGGTACCAGATCTCGCCGAGATGAATTCCGAGCTTGAACAGGCAAAGCTCGTGCAGCGGCATCAGGGCGCGCCTGGGGCCGTTGCCGCGATCCCGGCCGGGGATGTGCTCGACCGCGTAATTGTCGGCGATCAGCGCCACAAGGCCGCTGGCCCGGATCCACTCCTGCAGCTCGGGGTCGCCGCCGTCGAGGGCCGGGTAGCCGTTGTGCAGCACTTCCGGATCGGGGTCGCCGGCCTTCTCGACCAGCATCTTGCCGAAGCCGGTGTGCAGGCACACCAAGTCGCCCTCCTCCACCACCAAGCCATCCGCCTTCATGATCCCCTCGAGGGTGGCGAAGTCGACGACGGTGCGCTCCTCGCCGAGGTGGCGGTACAGGTCTATCATGACGCCGCGGCCCTGCACCGCGGCGCGCGCCATGTTCTCGATGCCGAGTGCCTTTGCCCGCACGCCTTCGAAGCGCATCAGCGGGTCGGCGGCGTCGTTGCGTGGCCCCGCCGCGACGAGGTGCTCGAGCCCGGTCCAGCCGTTGTAGTAGACGATCTCCGGAATGCCGTCGCCGTTGGCGTCGAACAGCGACCCGACATGCGCGAAGCTGTCCCACTGCGAGGAGTACTGCAGGCACAGCAGAACGGCGTCGTCGGAGACCACGTCGGTCAGTTCTGGCCGTTCCTCGGCGAGCGGGAAGTTGTAGTTCGAGAGGCCGCCCCGCTCGGTCGCGAACCGCCGCGGCGGAAACCGTCGCGGGTTAAGGTCGCGTCCCCCCGGCAGATCGAGCGGCAGGGACAGGCAGAACCGGATGCCCTCGCGCACCTCGCGCGCCGCGGCCACCGTCCGCTCGGGCGTGAGCAGGTTCAGCCGGCCGCGCTGGTCGTCGGGTCCGAACTCACCCCAGTTCGATCCTTCCGGCCGGTTGCTCCACCGTCCCGCCATGCCCGCCTCCCCTGATGATCGCGCCGCCGCAGTCCGGCGATCGCCCTTCGAAAACGCAGCGATTGTCGCGGCGTGTTCCGGGTCGCGCAAGGCCGAGAGACGCGCCGGTCAGACCTCGGCGCAGGGGAACTGCACGATGTCCTCGGGGACCAGCGGCGGGCGGGAGCGATCGACGACGGCAAGCTCGTAAAAGCTCACCCCGAGAATGTGGTCGACGGTGTCCGGATCCGACGACAGCGGAAGCAGCAGCCGCTCGGCGATCCGGGTCTCCTGGGCCGACAGCCGCTCGGCGGCGGACCCGTAGTGGACGAGCGGCACGCGCAGGATGAACTTCCAGCGTTGCAGCACCAGGTCATGATTCGCGGTGCCCACGATCTGGCGTAGGGTCTTGCCGCGGATGCTGCCGCCCCAGGCCAGGTTGACCTGCTCGCCCGCCAGCCGGCAGACGAAGTCGCCACGCGCGGCTTCGAAGCGATACATCCACATGTTCGCCAGTAGCCCGGGCACGGTCATCGGGTCGAAGTTGCCGCGCATCGGCACCAGGGCTCCCCGGCGCGCCGCCTGCCACGCCCGGAAGAACTCGAAGATCCGCTGATCGGCGCCGGGGATGTGTCGTTCGATCGATGCGTTCAGCGGCGTGGCGTTGGCCGCGACCCCGATCCCCGTCGTGCCCGACGATTCCGCAACCATTCTGGCCGCTCCTTGCACTCAAGAACCCCGCGCCCGAGGGAACGCTCGAATGCGCGCTTATTTTGGCGTACATTTGCTCAGGTTTGCGGCGCAGGGGAGACCGGCGGTGGCGTTGGCCAGGGGTCCAATCGATGCAAGGACTGTTCTCGGTCCGCTCGATCGTGAGGATTCCGAGCCGATGACCCTGCTTCGGCTCGATCCCGACAGGGCCCTGTCCGCGGGAACTCCGTTCGTATCGCTGATCGAGGTCTGGCTTGGCCGCCGCCAGGGGTGTGCGGTGCCGGATTGGGACGATTTCGACTTCGCGGATTTCCGCGGCTGGCACAGCGAACTGATCATCAGCGTGTTTCCCGACGCCGACCCGGATCCGGAGTTCCGGATCATCGGCGAAACCTGGAGGGCACTGCGCGACGGCGACGGCACCGGCATGCGTTTCAGCCAGATCCTGCCAAGGCTCTACGCCTTGCAGTTCCGCGACCACTTCGCTGCCATACGCCACGGCAACCTGATCGGCTGGGGAGCTGGACGGTCGCCGTACGCCCGCACCTCATACCTGCGCTTCCAGGCAATCGAGTTGCCATACCGGCGCGGCGGCATGGCGGTCGCCGGCCTCATCCACGGCTTCCATCTGGACCACTGACCCCGACCCGCTACTCCCGCCCGGCGCGACGTGGTATGAGCCCGCGCCTGTCCGGAGAGCCCGCATGTCCACCGCCATCGCCGTCGCGGGTCAGAGCCGTGGGATCGTGCTGATCCTGCTGGCGCACATCGCGTTCACCACCATGGACGCCACCAACAAGGCACTGTCGACGAGCTACCCGGTCGGCCAGATCGTCTGGAGCTTCTATGCCGGTTTCGCGCTGGCGGCGCTGGCGCGGGCGGCGGCGGCGGGCGGCGGCGGCGCGGCGCTCGCGACCCGACGACCGATCCTGCAGATTCTGCGCGCCGCGCTGCTGCCGGTGAACATGGCCTGCGTGGTGCTGGCCCTGAGCCTGCTGCCGATGGCCGAGGTGATGGCGGTCGGCATCTCCTACCCGCTGATGATCACGGTGCTGTCGGCCCTGGTGCTGAAGGAGCATGTCGGGGCGCGGCGCTGGGCGGCGGTGGTGGTCGGGTTCCTCGGGGTGCTGCTGATCCTGCGGCCGGGGCTGGCCGTGTTCAATCCGGCGAGCCTGCTGATCCTGGCGGCGGCCGCGCTGTTCGCGGTCTACCAGATCCTGACCAAGGTGCTGGGCCGGACCGACGGTCCGATCACCCTGACGCTGTACACCGCACTGGTCGGGGCGGTGGTGTACAGCGTGGTGTTGCCGTTCGACGTGCGGATGCCCGACGCCCAGGGGCTGGCCCTGCTGGCGCTGGCGGCGGCCGGGGGCACGATCGGCCACATGCTGGTGATCCAGGCGCTGGAGGTGGCGCCGGCGAGCGTGCTCCAGCCATTCAACTACGTCCAACTGGTGTGGGCCACGCTGGTCGGCTTCCTGGTGTTCAACGAGGTGCCGGACGCGTTGACGGTTACCGGAGCCTCGGTGGTGGTCGCCAGCGGCCTGTACGTGTGGTGGCGCGAGCGGGTGCGGTCAGGGGCCGTCGGATGAAAGGCGAGACGACAGCGTCGAGCCGCGGGATTGCGCTCATCCTGATCGCCAACCTGCTGTTCGCCGGCATGGACGCGGTGTCGAAGACGCTGATCGCCGAGTACCCGGTTACGCAGATCCTCTGGGTGCGCTACGCGTTCTTCGCGGCCTTCGCGACGGCGCTGTCGCTGCGCTCGGTCGGGCCGATCGCCGGCTTTCGTTCGACCCGGCCGATCCTGAACGTCACGCGCGCCGTCATCCTGCTGGTGGAGATCGCCTGCTTCGTGCTGGCGTTCCGCTATCTGCCGCTCGCCGAGACGCACTCGATCGCCTCGGTCTACCCGCTGATAATCACGGCGCTCTCGGCGCTGGTCCTGGGCGAGTACGTGGGGCCGCGACGCTGGGCGGCGATCGCGGTCGGGTTCGTCGGCGTGCTGGTGATCCTGCGCCCTGGCGTGGGGGTGTTCGACAGCGCCGCGCTGATCCCGCTCGCCGGCGCCGCGCTGTTCTCGGTGTACCAGATCCTGACCAAGATCCTCGGCCGCACCGACACCATGGTGACGATCATGCTGTACACCGGCTGGGTCGGATTTGCGCTGACCAGCCTGATCGGGCCATTCCACTGGACGCCACCGGATCTGATGGGTTGGATCCTGCTCCTGGTCGCCGGCGTCTTCGGCGTCGTCGGCCACATCCTGCTGATCAAGGCCCTGGAATCGGCACCGGCCAGCGTGCTGCAGCCCTTCAACTACACCCTGCTGGTCTGGGCGACGGTGGTGGGGTTCCTGGTCTTCGGCGATCTGCCCGACGGCATCACGGTTCTCGGCGCGTCGATCGTCGTCGCCTCCGGCCTCTACACCTGGTGGCGCGAGCGGGTCCGGTCAGGCCAGCGCTGACCGCCGATTCCGCCGACTGCCCCTCGACACCGCTCGCGCGCCCGGGCTTAAATCCCCGGCAATCACCAAGCGCCGGACCCCGGCGACCCCACGACATTCAACGGAGAACGACCCATGCGCAGCTATTCGCTGATGGAGCCCGGCAAGCCGTTCCAGACCATCGACAAGCCGGACCCGACCCCGACCGGCACCGAGGTGCTGCTCAAGGTCACCCGGGCCGGTGTCTGCCATTCCGATATCCACATCTCCGACGGCTATTTCGACCTCGGCGGCGGCAAGGTGCTCAACATCGTCGACCGCGGCCAGAAGTTCCCGATCACGCTCGGCCACGAGGTGCTCGGCGAGGTCGTGGCCCTCGGCCCCGACGCCAAGGGCGTGACGATCGGCCAGACCATGCTGGTCCATCCCTGGCTCGGCTGCGGCGAGTGCTCGGCCTGCAAGGCGGAGCAGGAGAATCTGTGCCCCTCGATGCGCTCGATCGGCATCTTCCGGGACGGCGGCTACGCGACCCACTGCATGGTCCCGAACGCCAAGTATCTGGTCGACATCGGCGACGTCGACCCGACGGTGGCTACCCCGTACTCGTGCTCCGGCGTGACCGTGTACTCGGCGCTCAAGAAGGCGCTGCCGATCCGCGACGACGAGTGGCTGGCGGTCATGGGCGCCGGCGGCCTCGGCCTGTCGGCGGTCACCATCGCCAAGGCGATGGGCGTGAAGAACGTGATCTCGGTCGACATCGACGACGCCAAGCTCGAGGCGGCGAAGGCCATGGGCGCCACGGCCGTCATGAACACCAAGACGGCGGGCGCGGGGGCGGTCGCCGAACTGCAGAAGATGGCGGGCGGCGAACTGAGGGCGGTGGTCGACACGGTCGGCGGCGAAGCCACGGCGGGCCTCGCCATGGCGTCGGTTCGCAAGGGCGGGCGCTACGTGATCGTCGGCCTGTATGGCGGCCAGGTGACCATCTCGCTGCCGACCATCCCGATGCGGGCGCTGTCGATCATGGGCTCCTACGTCGGCTCGCTCGGCGAGTTGAAGGAACTGATGGAGTTGGTGAAGACCGGGAAGGTCAAGCCGATCCCGATCGAGACCCGCCCGGTCGAGGCCGCCTACGACACCCTGCAGGACCTGAAGGCCGGCAAGATCGTCGGCCGCGTCGTGCTGACGAACGACTGAGCGGCGCTCGCCGGACCTTCCGTCGCATTCCCGGTCCGAGCCGCTGCTGGCGGCCCGGACCGGGAGATTTCCGGAAACCACCGATCGGCAGAACCGGAAACCGGCGCCGGCGCCGACGATCACCGCAGCGACCTACCGCCATGGGTCAGGTCAACAGCGCTCGCCATATCCTGTAGCCGAGCGCGCTGGATCTTCAATCCATTGGGGCCGATGACGTTCGGGAACTCCGCCAGCGCCACCACCCGAACCGGAGCCTTGAACGCCGCCAGTCCGGCCCGGCAATGGGCGATCACCGCCGCCTCGTCAAGCGACACGCCCGGCGCCAGCACGACGAACGCGACCGGACGGCTGCCCTGCGGCGACGTTGCCTCGACCACCTGCGCCGCCGCAATGCCCGGCAACTCCAGGATCCGCTCCTCGATCTCCAACGGGCTGACCAGGAACCCCGACAGCCGCAGCAAATCGCCCTGCCGCCCGACGAAGGTGAACCCGCCGTCGCCGTCGAGCCTGGCGAGGTCGCCGGTCCGGAACCAGCCATCGGCCGTGAAGGCGGCGGCGGTCGCCTCGGGGTCGCCGTCGTAGCCCACCATCAGATGCTCGGAGCGCACCTGCAGGGCCCCGATCTCGCCTGCCGGTACTGCGCCCCCGGTCTCCTGGTCGACGATACGGACCTCGCCGTGGATCCCGACGGGTGTGCCGCCACCGGCATGACGGCGCTCGGCCGGCTCGACCGGCCGCCGAAGCGCGAAGAACGAGAACGTCTCGCTCATCCCGAACGCCCCGAGGATGGGCACTCCACGGGCGTCCGCGGCAGCGGGAAACCCGGAGAGGGTGGTGTTGAAGGCGGCAAAACCGACGGCGCGGAGATGCGGGAACGGCCGCTCCCCCATGCCGAGGGAGTCAGCCGCGTGCAGCAGGCGGTTGAGCAGATCGTCCGTACCCGACAGGTGCGTCACACGGTGTCGCACGATAAGGCCGACCGCCACCGTTGGCTCGAACGCCCTCGGCAGCACCATGTCGGCGCCGGTGGACAGGCAGGCGAGCAGTTGGGTGTAGCCGAACACGCCGCAGAACGGCAGAGCGTGGAACACCACCACGCCCGGGTCGGAGAGACGGAAGGCACGGGCGACGTCGGCGCCGTGGGCGACCGCCCGGTCCTGGGCGTGCAGCACCAGCTTCGGTCGTGAGGTGGTCCCGGAGGTGGTGAAGATCGCGAACGGCGCTGACTCCGGGATCGCCGGCAGCCGCCAGGGCGCCGCCTGTTCCAGCGCCTCGTAGGCGACGGTCGGGGCCGGAAGGGTCGGGGGGACGGCCGGCGCGCCGACCAAGATGAGGTGTCGGAGCCCCCGCAACGCTGCCGCATCCACGCCGGCCAGGATCGCCGGTTGGTCGTCACCGTCGACGACCGGCGCCAGCACCAGTGCCTTGGCCCCGGACCGGCTGACGATGTCGGCCAGTTCGGTCGCTCGGAACCGCGGGTTGACCGCCACCGTGACCGCGCCGAGGCCGGCGCACGCCAAGTGCAGGGTCAGGTACGGCAGGCCGTTCGGCAACCAGAACGCCACCCGATCGCCGAGGCCGATCCCGAGCCCGGCGAGGCCGCCGGCCACCCGGACCACACGCCGGTGCAGTTCCTCCCAGGAGACCGAGACGGCTTCGGTGTGGATGGCGGGCGCGTCACCGCGCCGGGAGGCCGTCCGCTCGAGCAGAAGTCCAAGGCCGCTCATGGGGACACCGTCATGTCGAGTTCGGCGGTCACCCTGCCGGCGGCGTTCCTGGTTTCCAGCCGGGTAAGCCGCCCGGCGGCGTCCCGCCGCCCGGCCAGCACCATCCGGTCGTCCCAGAACACCGGCCGGCGGAACCGAGCCCCCACTTCCCACGGCGCCGACGGCCCGTTTTCCTCGGCGAGACGTCCGACCATCCAAAGCATGGTCATCAGGCCCTGAGCCAGCGGCGCCCGGTAGCCGAAACGGGCGGCGAATACCGGGTCGAAATGGATCTCGTTGCCGACGTCGCCGGAGAACACTCGCACCTGATCGGGGATCAGCACCTTCTCGGCCAGAATCTCCATGGCGTCGGATTCCGCCAGTGGAGCGGCGCCGCCACCGCCCATGCGTGTCGGATCCGGCAACAAGCCGACATGCTCGGCGACCGCGGCCACCATACCGTCGGAGCGGACCACCTCGAAGCGCTGCACCAAGTGCCGGCCGCGCGGAACAGCGCCGAGGCCGACGGTGACGCCACGGACGGTGACCGTCTCGCCGAGCGGTACCGCCACCGCATGGCGCAAGCGCTGCTCGACATGGACGTAGCCGTCGATGTCCTGACCCGCGCCGGTCATCGAGCGGAACCCTTCAAGCGCCCACAGCACTGGCTCGGCAACGTCGCCCCAGACGGCGGGGTCGACGCCAGACGCCTGAAGCCGCTCGCGTTGATAGCCGGCGGAGCGGGTTATTACCCGTTCGGGAAATCGGAAGCCGGGGACGAAGGACGGCCCCTCGCGCATGATCAGTCCTCGATGCCCGCTGCGTCGTTCGGGCTGCCAAACGCGGTGTAGCCGCCGTCCACCGTCAGCACCGTGCCGGTGACGGTGCTGGCAAGCGGCGAGGCCAGGAACACCATCGCGTTGGCGATGTCGTCGGGCGCCAGCAGCTCGCCGATCGGCGTGCGTCGCCGGATCGCCTTCGGGTCGAGCTTGCCCCGGGCGATCAGCCCCTCGACGAACGGCGTCCGGATGTAGCCGGGCGCAATGGCGTTAACCCGGATGCCATCCTGCGCCCATTCGCACGCCAGCGCCTTGGTCAATCCGATCACCCCGTGCTTGGCGGCGGTGTAGGCGTTGCGGCGCGGCAGGGCGTGGGTGCCGGCGATCGAGGAGATGTTCACGATCTCCCCGTGGCGGTGCCGCATCATCTCGACCGCCGCCCGCTTGGCCGTCAGGAAGGTGCCGGTCAAGTGGACGTCGATCAGTCGCTGCCAGTGGTCGCGGGTCTGCTCGACCGTGGGCACGAAGGTGTCGGGCAGGCCGGCGCAGTTGACCAGCACGTCGAGCCGGCCGAACGCCTCGCAGGTGGCGTGCACCATGCGGTCGACCGCCGCCTCGTCCGAGACGTCTCCGCCGATGCCGCGGTGGCTGCCGCCCAGTTCAGAGGCGCGGCCGGTTGCCGTCTCCTCGTCCAGGTCGGCGACCATCACCCTCGCGCCGCGCTGAGCGAAGGCCCGCGCCGCTGCCCAGCCGATGCCGCTGGCCCCTCCGGTGATCAGCACCGCCTGGCCGGTGAAGTCGGTGTCGTCGCGCATTCGGCCGTTCCTCGGGGATCTGAACCGGACGGGGGTCTCCGCCGGTCGACCGCTAGGTTAGCGTCCTGATAGGAACGTGTTAATGCCGGACTTCACCGCGCCACGGCGGGGGAGGCCGGTACCGAAAGCGCCTCGTGCAGCTCTTGCGCCACTGCCCTCGGCCAGAACGCCCGGTAGGCTTCGGCGTCGCCCGGCCGACGCCCCGGCCCGAGTTCCGGCGCCACTTCGGCGACCGCGGCCTGCAGGATCGCGTACGGTCGCCAGCCGACCAGGATGATTCCGGGCGTCCCCGGCCGGCGGACGATCAGGGCCGGGAAGCGGCCGATGCCTTGATAGCGCGCTTCCTTGAGGTCTTCCCGGAACGCTTCCTGCGTCGCCGGACCGTCCAGGTCCTCGCCCAGACGGTCGGGATCGAGCACCTCCGGGTTCTGGCGTGCGCATTCGGCCGCCAGATCCAGCAGGACCTCGCGCCGGGCGATGTTGCGGCGCTCAGTCATCGCCGCCTCACGCAACCGGCGCAGGTACAGGTCGGCCGCCTGGGGCGACTGCAGTTCCGCTGCCTTGACTGCCAGGCAAGCCGGCCAGGATGAGGCCGGCTGGTCGTGCATCCAGAGGCCGGTGTCGATCGGCATGCCGGACATGTGCTGCGCCTGCATCCAGAGCGGGCCCATCTGGGCGGGCCGGTGGACGGCGTTGACGGGATCGTCGTAGCGGTCCCAGCCGCGGATCATGCCGCCCATGCGATACCGCCAGGCAAGCCGCCCGGCGAATGCGTAGAGCAGGAGCCGCCACTGCGGCTCCTGTGCCCACGACCAGCAGCACAGCGGGTCGGTGTAGTAGATCAGCTCAACGGCGGCGTTCCCGGTGTCGTCCGCCATGGCCGACGTCCGCCCTACTGCAGGCTCTTGGGGTTCTGCAGGGCGTCCTGCGGATACACGGACCACTGGTTCTCGCCCTTTGGAACCATCGACGAGACTTCCAGGCTGCGCTCCTTGCTGAGCGCCTTGTCCTTCTTCTTGACCTGCTGCTGGGTCATCTTGGAGCCCGTCGGCTGGTGGTCGACCTCGCCATTGGTATCGACGACGTGCTTGATCGGGTCGTCGATGTAGTCCCAGTGCTCACCCTTGCCCCACGGACCCTGTCCCTCGTTCCACGGGCCCCGCACTTCGGTGCCGTTGGACAGGTTGAAGTAGCTGTGGGTGTAGCGCGGATCGCCCTGCAGGATGCCCGGCGGGAAGTTCGGCTGGATGGTTTCCAGGGCCGCGGCGAACATCTGGAAATGCGCGATCTCACGAGTCATCAGGAACCGCAGCGTGTCTTGGACATGCGGGTCGTCGGTGAACTGCAAGAGGTACTAGTAGACGATCTTGGCACGGCTCTCGGCCGCGATGTTCGAGCGCAGGTCGACCGTCGGGTCGCCGTTGGCGTCGACATAGGTGCCGGACCACGGATAGCCCTGGCTGTTGGTCAGGGTGGGCCCGCCGCCGGAAAGCACCAGGAACTGCGGATTGACCATGGCCTCGTGGATGACGTCCTGCTTCTCGCCCGGACCCTTCATCATGCGCATCCAGTCACTCTGCTCGACGGCGTTCTTCAACTCGCCGTTCACGCCGTTGAGCAACATGGTGATGGTCGCGCCGACGATCTCCAGGTGGCTGAACTCCTCGGTAGCGATATCCATCAGCAGGTCGTACTTCTCGGGATAGGCCTGCCGGACACCGAACGCCTGCACGAAATACTGCATCGCGGCCTTGAGTTCGCCGTTGCCGCCGCCAAACTGCTCCAGGAGAAGAGCGGCGAAGCGGGGGTCCGGGCCTGTGACGCGTGCGTTGAACTGCAATTCCTTGACATGGCGGAACATCGGGCGGTCCTCGCGCTGGCTGCTGAAGGGTCCTGCCCCGGCCGCTACGCGGCACCTAGCCGCGGCAATGCCTCCAGAAGCGGTCGGTATCGGATTGCAGTTGAACCGGACGCGCGCGAGCTTTGTTCCGCGGTGGCGCGATGCCGCAAACACCGGGGCGGTGAGCGGGGGAACCCCGGCATGCAACGGCCGGCCAAGCGCGGGATTTCAGCAGGGCCGAGGCCCCGGTGGCCAGTGGTCGCGGCCTGCTCGTACGGGCGGGACCCGGACTTACCCGACGATCGCCGGCGGCCGATGCGCGGTGACAGGCGGGATCGCGCCGTCGACCCGCGCCACCTCGACCAGGCAGGAATGCGCCGACGGTCCCTGGCCCAGCCGGGAGGTGCCGCGGTCGCGGGTCAGGACGTTCGGGTTGCCGTGCTTGTCGAGGCCGCCGGCCTTGCCGGGGATCTCCGGGTCGAACCAGGCGCCGGTCGCGAGTTGGACGACGCCGGGGATGACCACGTCCGACACGATGACGCCGGCGAGGCAGGAGCCGCGGTCGTTCCAGACCTTCACCACGTCGCCCGACCGGATGCCGCGCGCGGCGGCATCGTCGGGGTGGATGGTCATCGGCTCGCGATCGGCGATCTTCGAGCCCATGCTGACCGAGCCCGGGTCGAGCTGGCTGTGCAACCGGGTGCGCGGCTGGTTCGACATCAGGTGCAGCGGGTAGGTCCCGGCGAGCTTGCCGCCCAGCCACTCGTCGGGCTCGCGCCACACCGGGTGACCGGGGCAGTCGTCGTAGCCGAAACCGTCGATGGTCTCGGAGAAGATCTCGATCCTGCCGGACGGCGTCGACAGCCGGTTGGCCTCGGGGTCGGCGCGGAAGCCCTCCAGAAGGACCGTCGGCTTCTCCGGGTCCGGCAGCTCGAAGGTCTCCTGCTCCCAGAACGTCTCGAAGTCCGGCAACTCGAACCCGGCCTCGGCGGCACGCTGGCGCGACTGGTCCCAGAGATGGCGGATCCAGTCCATCTCGTCGCGGCCCTCGGTGTAGCGGTCGGCGAAGCCGAGCCGCTGGGAGAGGCCGGTGAAGATCTCGTAGTCCGGCCGGCTGTCGCCGACCCTCGGGATCGCCTGCTTCATGGCGACGCTGAGCGGTTCCCAATGGGTGATCGAGATGTCGTTGCGCTCGAGCGAGGTGGTCGACGGGAACACGATGTCGGCGTGCCGGGCCATGCCAGTCCACCAGATCTCGTTGACGATGACGGTCTCCGGACGCCGGAACGCCTCCACCAACTTGTGCAGGTCCTGATGGTGGTGGAACGGGTTGCCGCCGGCCCAGTAAACCAGCCGGATGTCGGGATAGGTCAGGTCGCGGCCGTCGAACTGGAACGGCTGGCCTGGATTCAACAGCATGTCGGAGATGCGAGCGACCGGGATCACCTCCTTAACGTTGTTGATGCCCTGCGGCACTGATGGCCAGTGGAAGAACTTGACCGGGTTGCCGACGCCGTTCTCGGAACTGTAGCCGATGCCAAAGCCACCGCCGGGAGTGCCAATCTGGCCAAGCATCGCGGCCAGCACCACGGTCAGCCAGACCGGCTGCTCGCCGTACTCCGAGCGCTGCATCGACCAGGTGGCGTTGATCATGGTGCGGCTCGACGCCATCCGGCGGGCGAGATCGCGGATCGTGTCGGCCGGAACCGCGCTGATCGCCGCGGCCCACTCCGGGGTCTTCGCCAAGCCGTCACTAGAGCCCAGGACATAGTCGCGGAAGCGCTCGAAGCCGACGGTGTAGCGGTCCAGAAAGCCGGCGTCGATCAGGCCGTCGACGATCAGCGTGTGAGCGAGCGCCAGCATCAGCGCCGCGTCCGAGCCCGGACGCACCGGGATCCACTCGGCGCCGAGGTCCGGCGGCATGTCGATGCGGATCGGGCTCAGGTAGACGATCTCGCAACCCTGGTCGGCGCAGGCCTTAAGCCCGTGGTAGCAGGTGTGCTTGCCGACCCCGCCCGACGTCACCTGGGCGTTCTTGACCGGCATGCCGCCGAACGACACCAGCAACTCGCAATGCTCGGCCAGCACCGGCCAGGTGGTGTGCTGGTCGAGCAGCGGCTTGATCGGGCCGACGACGTGCGGAAGGATCTGCTGGGCGGCGGCGTAGGAATAGGTGCCTTCGTGCCGTACGTAGCCGCCGTACTGGTTGAAGAACCGGTGGATGTGCGAGTTGGCGTGGTGGAACCGCCCGGCGCTCGCCCAGCCGTAAGAACCGGCGTAGAACGCGGTGTTGCCGTGCGCCGCCTTGATCCGCTCGATCTCGCCGGCCGCCATGTCCAGCGCCTCGTCCCAGGGCACGGCGACGAACGGCTCACGGCCGCGGCCGGTCCGGTCGCTGTGCTGCCGCTTCTCCAGCCAGCCCTTTCGGATCATCGGACGGCTAACCCGACTCTGGTGGGTCACCGCGTCCACGATCCCGGGTCCGATGATTGCTGGCGCCGGATCCTTGGCATAGTCGTGCACGGCAATCAGGCGGTCGCCCTCGACCTCGGCGTAGTAGGTGCCCCAATGCGTGGAGGTCGGTACCAGGCGGCGCGTGACGGCGGTGCTCATTAGGCTCTCCTGCGGCTGGCCACGACCTGACTGAAGGCGGCATCCAGGATCGCGGCGTGCTCGGCCTTGTGCCACGCGCCCCAGCCGACCGCGGGCGACGGCGCGGCAGGGCGCCCACAATAGGTGGCACGGGCGTCGGAACCGCGCAAGGAAGCCAGCAACGGCTCGACATACCGCCACGCCCCCATGTTTTCGGGCTCTTCCTGGGCCCACACCAGTTCAGCACCTGGGTGGCGGACCAGCACTGCCGCCAGCTCGGCTTCCGGGAACGGGTACAGCTCCTCGACGCGCACCAGCGCAACGTCGCCCACCCCGCGCTCGCGCCGAGAGGCAGCCAGTTCGAAGTACAGTCGCCCCGCGGTCAGCACCAGGCGGCGGGCCCCCTTCGGCATGGCGGGATCCTCAATTACCGGTCGGAACGCGGTGCCGGGTCCGAACTCCGCCAAGCTCGACACCGCCTCGGCGTGCCGCAAACCGGACTTCGGGGTCAACGCCACCAGCGGAGACCGGTAGGGACGCAGCATCTGGCGGCGCAGGGCGTGGAACAGGTTGGCCGGCGAACCGCAGGCCAACACGGTGATGTTGTCCCGCGCGGCGAGCTGCAGAAACCGTTCCGGCCGGGCCGATGAGTGCTCGGGGCCTCCGCCCTCCATCCCGTGCGGCAGCAGCAGGACGATCCCGGACTGACGCAGCCACTTGTCGTCACCGGCGACGATGAACTGGTCGATGATCGCCTGGGCGCCGTTGACGAAGTCGCCAAACTGCGCCTCCCACGCCACCAGCGCGTCCGGATCGGTGACGCTGAAGCCGTACTCGAACGCCAGGCAGGCCTCCTCGGTCAACGGCGAGTCGGCAACGGTGAGCCGCCCCGGCGCTCGCGCCAGCGCCACCAGCGGCGTGTGCTCGACGCCGGTCGACTGGTCGAACGCCACGGCGTGGCGCTGGGAGAAGGTGCCGCGGCGACTATCCTGGCCGGTCAGGCGGACCCCGTACCCCTCGTCGAGGAGGCTGGCGAAGGCCAGCGCCTCGGCGGTCGCGAAGCCGATCCCATCGCCGCGCTCGACGCTGTCGATCCGCTCGCCCCATTGCCGGGCGATCTTGGCGTTCAGGCCGAAGCCGTCGGGCACCCGCACCGTGGCGGCGGCGAGGCCGCGCAACTGCTCCAGCGGCAGGCCGGTCGCGGCCGCCGCCCCCTCGCCGCGCGGCCGAAGCGCGGACCAGCGACGGCCGAGCCGGTCGGCCTGGTTTGGGCGGAAGCCCTTGGCGGCGTCGTAGGCCTGGTCCAGCGCCTCCCAGTGCCGATCGTTGATCGCCTGCACGGTGTCGCGGTCGAGCACCCCGGCGGCGACGCACGCCTCGGCGTAGGCGATCGGCGTCGAGGGACGCTCGGCGATGCGCGCGTAGCGCACCGGCTCGGTGAACATCGGCTCCTCGAGTTCGTTGTGCCCGCGCCGGCGGTAGCCGACGACGTCCACCACGATGTCGCGCCGGAACCTGGCGCGGAACGCCATGGCGATCCGGCCGGCGCGCACCACCTGGTCGACCGCATCGGCCTGGACGTGCAACACCGGGGCGCCGATCGCCTTGGCGGCGTCGCTCGGGTGCCGCGACGACCGCCCATGCTCCGGCTTGACGGTGAACGCGAGCTGGTTGTTGGCGATCACATGGACCGAGCCGCCGACCTGGTAGGCCGGCAGGGTCGCCAGCTGCAGCATCTCGGCGACCACGCCCTGCCCGGAGAACGCGCCGTCAGTGTGCAGCAGCAGCGGCAGCACCCGGCCCTCCGGGTCGGTCTCGCCGGCGGCCCTAAGCAGATCCTGCTTGGCTCGCGCCTTGCCAAGCGAGACCGCCGCCACCAGTTCGACGTGGCTCGGGTTGGACGGCATGGTGATCCGAAGAGACCGGCCGTCGAACACCCGATCGGTCGAGATCCCGAGATGGTAGGGAACGTCGGAAGAGGCCGGCACCCCGGCCGGTAACTGCGGCGTCCCGAGCAGTTCCGAGAACGCGGCGTCGAAGCGCTTGCCGACCACCCGGGTGATCAGGGTCAGCCGCCCGCGGTGCATCGGCGCCAACACCACATCCGAGATCCCGCCGGCGGCGGCATCGGCAAGCATCGCCTCCCACATCGGCACCTCGGCCTCGAGACCCTCCAGGCCGAACCGCTTGTTGGTGGGGAAGCGCCTGTTCATGAACTGCTCGACGGATTCCGCCGCCAGCAGCCCGTCGAGCCGACCGAGCGTCTCCGTGCGCGACGGCTCCTCGTAGAGCCCGCCTTCAACGGCGGCGATCAGCCAGTCGCGCGCCGCCACGTCGTCGAGGTGGGCAACCTCGGCGGTGAACGCCCCGCCCCAGGCGGCGCGCAGCCGCTCCAGAATGGCGCCCGGCGTCGCCTCGGCGGACCCCGCCGGTGCGGCGACGGCGACCGCAGCCGCCAAGTCACCTGGCGTGAGGCCGTGGGCCGCCGGGTCGAGTTCGGGATGACCCGGCGGTTCGCGCAGGCCGAGCGGATCGAGCGCCGCCGCCAGATGGCCGTGGGTCCGCCACGCCGCGATCAGCCGCTCGGTCGCCACACTCCGGCGGGCGAGATCGGCGTCGACCGCTCCGAGATCGGCTCTCGGTCGACGGCTTTTGGCCACCGTCGACCGCGCGTCCGGCCAGGCCGCGAACACCGGCCACAGGCTCGGATCGACGGACAGCGGATCGTGCAGGAAGCGGGCGTACAGGTCTTCGAGATAGGCGGCGTCGGCGGCCGGAGGAACGAGCATCTGGAATCGGGGGTTGGTGGCGCGAAGGGCGGGGATACTAGTCACATTGTATGCAAAGCGTCCTTTACAAACCGCTACCGCGGAACCTAGCTTCGTTCCATCCTGAATTCGAGGTGTGGAGACCTTTCTGAATGGATGATCATTGGAGTTCCGCGGCGCATCGCCACTTCACGGCGGCAGGTGTCCGGCAGGTGGCGTACGTGCCCGACGCTGGACTGACCCGGCTGATCGAGCGCTGCCGTGAGGACAACGCCATCGAGACGGTGATGTGCGCGACCGAGGAGGAAGGCATCGGCCTCGCCGCCGGCGCATGGCTCGGCGGCCATAAATCGGCTATGCTGATGCAGTCGAGCGGCGTCGGCAACACGATAAACGCCATCGCTTCGCTGATCACCTCGGCGCACTTCCCGCTGTTCACCATCGTCACGATGCGCGGCCAATGGGGCGAAGGCAATCCATGGCAGGTGCCGATGGGTCAGGCGGTCGCGTCGGTCCTTCAGGCCGTCGGGGTGAAGACCTTCGAGGCCCAGACGAACGAGGATGCCGGCGCCATGATCGAGGCGGGATTGCGAATGGCCTACAGCACCGACCAGGCGATCGCCGTGCTGGTGTCGCAACGTGTGATCGGATCCAAGGTCTGGGTCGTCGGTGAAAAGGAGGGCGGTCGATGACTGGATTTGCGCTGCACCGACGCCAGATCCTGAAGGCTGCCCTGGCCGACCGCGGCGACACCCTGTTCGTTACCGGCCTCGGCTCGGCCACCTGGGACCTCGCCTCGCTCGGCGACCGGCCGGAGAACTTCTACCTCTGGGGTGCGATGGGCAACTCGGTGATGATCGGGCTCGGCATCGCCACCTCCCGCCCGGACCGACGGGTCGTGGTGATCACCGGCGACGGCGAGATGCTGATGGGCCTGACGGCGTTGACCACCATCGGTGCCCGCCGCCCCGGCAACCTCGCAATCTGCGTGCTCGACAACGAGCGCTATACGGAGACCGGGCGCCAGCCAACCGCTACCGGACTCGGCACCGATCTGGCAGCGGTCGCGGCGGCCTGCGGGTTCCCCGTAACGGCAACCCTTCGGACCGAATCCGAAGCGTCGAGGCTGGGCGAACTGCTGCTGCGCACGCCGGGACCTGTGTTCGCGGTCGCCAAGGTCATCGACGAGCCGTTGCCAATGGCCGTTCCGCCGCGAGACGGCGGCTATCTCAAGACGCGTTTCCGGACAGCGCTTCTCGGCGAGGCCGCGGCGACGCTTCCCTGACGTGTTACGCCGACCCCATCCGCCTTAGCGGATGGGGTCGGCGTAACGATCTAGCGCTGGCGCGCCTTGCGCGCCGCGTACTTGGCGTCGCGCATCGCCTTGCGCTGCGCCTTCTCGGCCTCGGCCGCCAGCACCTTCGCCTGTTCCTCGGCCTCGAGGCGCACGGCGTCGGCCTTTCGGGCCTCCTGCTCCTCGATCTTCTTGGCCTCAAGCTCGGCGGCCTTTTTCAGAGCCTCGGCCTCACGGGCCGCCTTGCGCTCGGCCTGCCTCGCCTCGCGAGCGGCCACCACCGCCTGCCTGGCGGCAAGCCGCTCTTCGAACTCGGGATCGCCCGGCCGCGCGACTGCGCGAACCCGCTCCAGAGCCGCCTGCTTCGCGCGCGCCGCGCTGTCCAGCCTCGATCCGAAACTGTCGTCTTTGTAGGCGTTCTTCATCTGCATCCATCTGTATGAGGAACTGGTACCGGTTGGGCCGTCGCCCGGCCTCCGGCGTGAAGTGTCGTCCCGATACCAGCAGGAAACGCCGGGGCGCCACCAGTCGGCAGCGCCTTCACTTCCTCCAACCCGCGAGTGGGGTTCGTCATCGACCGGCCCGATGTCATTTTTGAATCCAATAAACGCTTCGGCGGATTTTGCAAGACGCGCTCGCGCATGGGTCTCTTCCGATTTGAGCGGGGCTGGGCGCCGCGACCCGGGCCCCGCGCCCCCTCAGCCCTTGAGGTCCTGGTCGTCTTTCCAGCGGTTGAGAGGCAGCCAGAGCGAGAACGCCAGCGATGCCAGCGACGGCACCAGCACCGGATCGGGTCGGGTCACCGGCACCGGCAGGCCCTCGTTGGAGCCGCCGGTGAGCCAGTACGCGAACGACCGGCCGAGCGCCGTCGTCATCGCCATGCCGCGGCCGTTGCAGGCGACTGCCGACCAGGCGTTGGGGCCGAGTTCCATCAGCCGCGGCATGTAATCCCGCGACGCGGCCAGCCGGCCCTGCCAGGCGTAAGCGACCCGCAGCGGCGGCAATTGCGGAAGCAACTTCTGGAGACGGGAGACGTGATAGGTCCGCCCGCGGGCGGCCGAACCGAACGGGTTCGCCAGCAGCCCACCGGTCACCAGCCGGTTGTCCCACGTCCAGCGGAAGGCGATCAGGTCCTTGCGGGTGTCGGCCGAGCAGCGGTCGTTCGGCAGCACCGACTGGCGCAGGGCCGGATCGAGTGGCTCCGTCGCCACCTGGAACAGAGTGATCGGAAACTGGGTTCCCTCCGCCGCCGGCGACAGGCCGCCGCCGGTGGCGTTGGTGGTCAGGAGCACCCGGTCGGCGATCAACACGCCGTGGTCGGTCTCGATCCGCCAGACGTCTCCGACCCTTTCCAGCCGGCGGGCCCGGCTGTCGCTGAACACCCGGGCGCCGTGCCGGATCGCGGCCGCTGCCAGCCCGCGAACGTAGGCGAGCGGGTTGAGGTGGCCTCCGGTCGGATCGAGGAACGCCCCGTGATACTGCTCGGACCCGGTCTCATAGACCGCCTCGTCGCGGCTGAGGCGCTGCACGGGGCGCCCTAGGGCCTTCCACTGCTCGATCCGGTCGTCGAGCCACGCCGCCTTCTTGGCCGTGTGGATCGGCTGCATCCAGCCGTTTTGACGGGCCTCGCACTCGATGCGGTGACGCCGGATCAGCTCGAACACCAACTCCGCCGCCTCGCCCAGGGTGCGGCACAGCAGCGTGCCGCGCTCTTCCCCGAAGGCGTCCTTCACCGAGCGCGGGTCGATGCCCGTAATCAGGTTCGGCACCGCAAACCCGGTGTTTCGGCCGGACGCCCCGAAGCCCGCCTCGTCGGCCTCGAGCACCGTCACCTCGTGCCCTGCCTCGGCCAGATGCAGCGCCGTCGAGAAACCCAGATAGCCGCCGCCCACCACCGCCAGCGCGGTCCGGACCTCGCCCTCAAGCCGTTCACTCGGCGGGCCTGGCGGCGCCGAAGCGTGCCAGAATGACGACTGGAAGCTGACCGATGGGTGGGGTGCGCCGGCAAGACGCTCCCACAGTGTCGGGCGATAGCCGGAGTGCGCGGGCTGGACCATGGAGAGGCTCGGATGAATTGCGGATCACCGAGCTTAATGCGCCGAGAGGCGCTCCGACAGCCCAAAGCCGGCTAATCGCGGGTCGGGACCGCGCTCACGGTTCGAACAGGGCCGGGAGTCGCCGAGTTTGGAGATGGCGTGGCCGGCGCGGACCGCCGCAACAGCGGAACAGGCTCGTCGTTGCGGGAGATCGGGCCTGAACGCTGTTCCCAGTACGTCCGCATGGTTTCGGCAAGCGCCACCTGGCTATCGGCGAAACGGGTCATGCCGTCCTGACGCGCGACTGCGGCTTGAAGCGCGTCGCGTGCAAGGGAATCGTGATCGACCTCCGGGTGCGCCTCGGCGAGGCTTGCGATGGCATTCCGGCTTCGCGCGGCAGCCTCGCGCTGAGCCGCGTAGATTATTTCCAGAGCCTCCCAAAGGAGCCGGTTGGCTTCGGGTACCGTCACCATGACCTGTTTCCTTCGCGCTGACCCCGACAGTAGGGGCGTCCGGCGGCGCGAGACAAGGAACAATTTGTGTGATTTCTGAGGCGACTGCAGGGGGTCGCCTCACTCCACGACAATCGTCGCTTCAGGGTGGAAAGCCTTGAACGCGAACGCAAACTCCACCGTGTATAGGACGTCCACCAGGGATCCCTCGCGACGCGTCCGGACAACGATGTTTCCGACGTCGCGACCTTCCGAGATCTGCTTGGTGTCCAGCGCCGAGCTTTGCCCAGGGGTCCACTCGATCAGCAGCTCCCCGGTGTCGATGGTGCCGACCTCGCGGACAAGTTCCAGACTCCAGGCCCGCCCGCCGACCGCGACCACCCTGGCCAGGGGCTCGATGCCATCCGGAAGCGGGCCCTCGTACAACCGCGGCGACGGCATCCCGTCATAGCCGGTATATGGGTTGCGGCCGTAAGGCCGCAGCGAGTGGTCGGGCGGCATCAGCACCATCCCCGCCGGAAACCGCTCGGCGAATCGCCCCATCGACTCAAGCCGCGCGGGTACCGGGATCAAGCGGCTACCCGCCAGCGACCCGACGATGGCCCGGCCCTCATACTGCTGCCACCAGCTCTCGGTCCGTCGGTCGTACATCACCAGGTCGGAATGCCGCAGCAGGCCGGTTGTGCCGAACTCCAGGATCTCATCGTCCACCTGACGCTCGAAGACGATGGCGGCGTTGCACAGCGGGCAGTACGTGACCGCGACAGGCACACCGCCGATACGGTCGTTGACGATCTGGTGCCAGATCAGGATTCGCAGGGGATAGGCGCGCGCCTCGTCGCCGAGCGCGACCGAGACCACCGGCTCTACACCCGGGATAGCCGCCTCGGCAATCGACGCGAACCGTGGCGCATCGATCGACGGGATGCCATCGCGCGCCGGTCCGCCCGGGCGGATCTCGGCGAACGGCACCAACGCCCGCGAGAAGTCGGTGTTCGGCCAGGCGCCGGCCCAGCGGAGCACCGGATCCGCCGCTGCCCACGCGGACGCTGACGCGGCGACAAGCAGGACGAGCGCGGACAGTCTAACCATGATCATGAGGTAGACAGTGGGGCGTCCGCACCGGCTGACGAATTCACGATCCGGTCACCGCCGCCTTTGGCCGGTCACACTGTCGCGAGCCCCTGACGCCGGCAACGGCGCCCACAGGCCCCAACCCTAGACGGCTCCCAGCTTTGACGATCGGCTGCGAATGTCCCGCAAGCGGGGGTCAGGTTTCAACTCCAGACCCGGCTCATCGTACTCCCCGAATTTCTGGTAGAGCTCAGCGGTCTCGATGGCCGTCGACTTGACCTTCCAGGTCTCGCGCGGATTCAGCATGCGGAACGCCTTATCGGCCTGCCGGAAATCGTGGGCCGCGAGCGTTTGCGCCGCCTTCAAAACGGCGGCGTGCACGAACCCCGTTCCGACAGTGCGGTCCACCGCGTCGGCCAGGATCTCAAGAGCCTTTTTCTCGAGCTTTGTGTCCAACCCAGCCCCACAGTGCACGCTGATGCACGCCCAACAACACTCCCGATCTCTAACCAAGATCGGTGATTCGTCCGAGTCGTTCAACCTCATTCGGCGTTTCCCGACCGATTCCGACGATCTGGACCCGCAATGGGAATCGAACAGAAAGTCCTGATCTGCTGCCTATCGGCCCCGCGCGGGCTCCCTCCAGGCCGTTGTGGTCCTGCTCGGCCGGCGCTAACGTCGCGGCCATGGGAATACTCCTAGTCTCCGCCGCGCTTGGCGGCCTGATCTGGCTGGCGGTCCGCATCACCCGTCGGCAGATCGCCCTCGGGGATATGGCCGACGCCCTGTCGGCCGAGCGCCGCAAGCTGGTCGCCGTCGACCCGTCGACCGGTGCCGTCCGCGACGCCACGGGCGACTTGGCCATGGTGTCCGAATCCTGGCACCCGGTCCGGTTTCCCGAAGGCTGGGAGTCCCGAAGCGCCGGCTTTCCAAGCGAGCGCGCCTCGTTCGACCGCACCCTCGGGAGCCGCCGCCACTGGTGCGAGACCAAGTGCCGCGGAGCCTGGCGCGTCGAACGCGCCGATACCGCAAGCCCGGTATTCTGGTTCGAGGATCGGCGCGACGCGGCCGCCTTCACCCTGCAATGGTTCCCGTTCAAGTGCAGTTGAGCGGGCAGCCGATCGGGCGCCCAGATTGCGACCGCGGGACTATGGATTCTGGCGGCGCCATTCGGCGGGATCGACGAATTTCAGCGACCAGATGCCGGCGCGCTCGCCGCGCGCCAGGTTCTCCAGGCTGGCGAAGTCCGGCTGCTCTTGCGGGCGGGCGACCGCCCAACCCGTGCGGACCATGCGGCTGTTGAGGTTGGTGTCGCCGGCGTAGCACACCGCCAGCAGGCGGCCCTCCTCGTCGCGCCGGTCGCCGACGCAGGTCAGCGTGCTGGTGCCGATCATCTCCTGAAGGGCGTCGAGGGCCTGCAGCCCGCACTGGAAGGGGCGTCCGAACTCGTTCTCGCAGTACTGACCATCCTCGGGCGCGTCGATCCCGTGCAGGCGCACGGTGTCGCGGCCCGGCATCAAGGTATCGCCCGACAGCAGCCTTGGTCGCCCCTTGAGTTCGGCGGCGGCTGGTTCGGAAGCCGCGGCCAGCAGGCTGACGGCGAGAGCGGGGGCCATGGTAGCGGCGAGCAGGCGATCCAGTCGCATGATCTTCTCCTGTCTTCCCGCACCGTTTTCGGCGCCGTCGGCGGCGCGGTCAATGGCCTACAGGATTTCCAGAGGACGCTTCTTCGTGGGCGGCGGGAACGCGGCGTCGAGCAGGGCGCGGTCCTCGGCCTGCAGGCGCACGTCCAGCGCGGCCCGGTTCTGCCGCACGTGGTCGAGGTGGGAGGCCTTCGGGATCGCGATGACGCCGTCCCGGTCGAGCACCCAGGCCAACGCCACCTGCAACACGGTGATGCCATGGCGATCGGCGATTTCGGCGAGTGACTGGTGGCCCTTGACGCGCCCCTGTTCGAGCGGTGAGTAAGCCATGACAGGCATCGACCGAGCCGCGCACCATGGCAGGAGGTCAAACTCGATGCCCCGGCGCGCGAGGTTGTAGAGAACCTGGTTGGTGACGCAGGCCGCCCCCCCCGGGATCGCGGACAGCGCCTCCATTTCGAGGCTGTCGAAGTTGCTGACGCCCCAGTGGCGGATCTTGCCGTCGCGCTGCAGGTCCTCGAACGCCGCCACGGTTTCCTGCAGCGGGCTGGAGCCGGGCCAATGCAGCAGGTACAGGTCGATGGTATCGACCCCGAGCCGGGACAGGCTGGCCTCGCAGGCCTCGATCGTCCCGTAGCGGTCGGCGTTGAACGGCAACACCTTGGAGACCAGGAACACGTCGTCTCGCCGGCCGCGAATGGCTTCAGCGACGACCTCCTCGGCGCCGCCCGTCGCGTACATCTCGGCGGTGTCGATCAGCGTCATGCCGAGATCGATTCCGCACCGCAGTGCATCCGCCTCGGCAACGCGGTCAGCGCCGCGCTCGCCCATGTGCCAGGTACCGAGACCGAGTGCCGGCACGCTCTCGCCACCGGGCAGGCTAACCATCCTCATCGTCCGCCCCCCTCGGTCTTGCGCGCCCGAAGCGCGGCTACATAGGACACGATCCGTGCCTTGAGCCCCGGCCGTGACGCCGACGCCACGAGGTTGGCCAGATCGGCATCCCGGGTGTCGGGAACCGTCAGCGCGCAGATCCGCTCCATGATCTCCGGGTCCAGCGCATGGCGCGCGGCCGCCGCGGTCAACGCGCCTTCAACCGCCGTCGGCTCGACGAGCCGTTCGACCAGGCCAAGCGCCACCGCCTCCTCCGCGTCGATCCGCCGGCCCGAGCCCACCAGGTCGCGGGCCGCCTCCGACCCGATCCGCAGCGCCAGCCGCCGCGTGCCGAGGGCCAGCCCGAACCCGGCCCCCGGAAAGGCGAAGCGGGTGCCGGGCAGCGCCCAGCGATATTGGCAGGCGGCCACCAGATCGGCGCCGGCGCCGGTGGTGGCGCCGTGCGCGATCGCCACCGTCGGCACCTTCGCGTGGTGCACCGCCTGCAGCAGCGCCTCGATGCGCACCACACGCAGCAGCAGATCGCCGTCCGACAGGGCGTCGAGGTCGGAGAGATCGAACCCGGTGCAGAAGTGCCGCCCGGCGCCACGCAACACGATCAAGCGCGCCCCGTCGGACGGCAGCCGCCGGATCGCGTCCAGGGCACCCTCGACCAGCTCCGGGCTGAGAGCGTTGCCGCGCTCCGGCAGGCGCAGCGTTACCGTGCCGATGCCCTCGGCGAGGCTGGTCTCGACCGCTGCCGTCACGCCCTGCCCTCGAGAACCGCCGCGATTGCCCGACCGGCCTCGACGGTGGTCGCGGCGCCGCCGATGTCTGGAGTCCTGCCGGCGGCGTTGCCGAGCGCGGCGTCGACCGCCGCCTCCAGCCGGACCGCCGAATCGATGGCGGCGTCGTTGCCGTCGCGACGGCCCAGCCAGCCGATCAGCATGGCAGCGGACAGGGCCAGGGCGGCCGGGTTGGCGACGTTGCGGCCGGCGAGACTTGGCGCCGAGCCGTGCGAAGCCTGAGCAATGGCGCAGGCGTCGCCGGCGTTGAGCGACCCGGCCACCCCCAGGCCACCGGCCAGCTCGGCCGCCAGGTTCGACAGGATGTCGCCGAACATGTTCGAGGTCACGATCACGTCGAAACGCTCCGGCTCGCGGACCAGCAGCGACGCCATGGCGTCAACCAGCACCTCCTCGATCTCGAGGCCGGCCTGGTCACGCGCCGCCGACTGGACGGCGTTCCGGAACAGCCCGTCGGTGATCTTGAGCACGTTGCTCTTGGTCACGATCGCCAGCTTGCCCCGCCGGCCGGCCGCCACCGCCGCGGCCGCGCGCCCGATCCGTTCCGAACCCTGCCGGGTGATCTTGCGCATGGCGAGGGCCAGGTCGGGCGTCGGCATGAACTCGCCGGGGCCCATGTGCATGGTGCGGTCGGCGTAGAAGCCCTCGGTGTTCTCGCGCACGATCACCAGGTCCATCGACGGCGCCAGCGACTTGACGCCGGCGCGGGTTCGCGACGGTCGGATGTTGGCGTAGAGATCGAGCCGGCGGCGGAACTCGGCGGACGGGTTCAGGCCGCCCTCTGCCGGGGCCGGGTAGTCGGCGGTCGAGACCGGCCCCAGGATCACTCCGTCGGCGGCCGAGGCACGGGCGAAGGTGGCCTCGGGCAGTGTCGATCCCTCGTCACGCAGCGACGCCAGGCCGATCTGGCCGCGCTCGACCTCAAGTCCGATCGGATGCGCACGCTCAAGCGACTCGAGCACACGCTCGACCGCATCGGCGATCTCGGGTCCGATACCATCGCCGGGCAACAGAACGAGCTTCATGCATCCTCCCCCGCGCACGGCATCGACGGCGTCAGCTTGGCCGGCGCGATTTCAAACTGACGTAACACAACGACAACCAAGTCGACATGGCATCCCGGTAATGCTGTCTCCTGACGCATCGGGCCGTCCGAACTCCGGGCCCCCTCCGATAGCCGCGATCCATCGTCCACGTCGTGATCCGGGAGAGACTGCCATGCAACGCCTCGATATGCAGCATCAGCTCGACGAGTTCGAAAACCGCGCCGCCGCCATGGAAGCAGCCGACGACATCGGCAGCAACCCGAGCGCCACCGAGACCATTGGCGACCTGGTCGCCCGACGCCTGGGCCGGCGCGACGTTCTGTGCGGCGCGCTGGTCGCCGGCGCCCTGGCCGCCATCGGCGGCTCGGCGGGCATCTTCGGCACACCGAAGGCCCAGGCGGCCGCCAAGAGCCGGTACGTCTTCGACGAGATCAGCCACGGCGTCGACGAGACCCACCACGTCGCCGAGGGCTATGACGCCGACATCCTGGTGCGCTGGGGCGACCCGGTGTTCGCCGACGCGCCGGCCTTCGACCCGACCGCCCAGAGCGAGGCGGCGCAGTCGAAGCAGTTCGGCTACAACAACGACTTCATCGGCTTCCACCGCTTGGCGTCCGATCGCGGCGTGCTCTGCGTCAACCACGAGTACACCAACGAGGAGCTGATGTTTCCGGGCATCGGCCGGCAGGACAAGAAGGACTTCGCCGACATGACGCCGGAGTTGGTCGCCGTCGAGATGGCGGCCCATGGCGGCACGATCGTCGAGATCGTCAAGCGGGACGGCAAGTGGGCGGTCGACACCGCCGGCAATCTGAACCGCCGGATCACCGCCAAGACCCCGATGACGCTGACCGGCCCCGCCGCCGGTGACGCGCGGCTGAAGACCTCGGCCGACGCTTCCGGAACCCGGGTCCTCGGCACCATTAACAACTGTGCCGGCGGCATCACCCCGTGGGGCACCTTCCTGATGGCCGAGGAAAACTTCAACGGCTATTTCTGGGGCAGCAAGGAGGCTGCATCCGCGCATCCCGAGGCCGCCAGCCTGAAGCGCTACGGCATCCCCGGCGGTTGGTACAACTGGGGTCGTTTTGACGCGCGCTTCGACATCACCAAGGAGCCGAATGAGCCGTTCCGCTTCGGCTGGGTTGTCGAAGTCGACATCATGGACCCGACTTCGACTCCGAAGAAGCGCACCGCTCTCGGCCGCTTCAAACACGAAGGCGCCGAAAGCATCGTCAACAAGGACGGCCGGGTGGTGATCTACTCCGGCGACGATGAGCGCTTCGACTACGTCTACAAGTTCGTCACCAACGGCACCTACGACCCGAGCGATCGAGCCGCCAATCTCGACCTGCTCGACGACGGCACCCTGTACGTCGCCAAGTTCAGCGCCGACGGCGGTGTGGAGTGGATGCCGCTGGTGCACGGCCAGGGTCCGCTCACCGAGGCCAACGGCTTCAAGAGCCAGGCCGACGTGCTGATCGACACCCGGCTCGCCGCCGACAAGCTCGGCGCCACGCCGATGGACCGGCCGGAGGACATCGACCCGCATCCGGTGACCAACAAGGTCTACGTGATGCTGACCAACAACTCCAGGCGCAAGGCCGATGCCGTTGACGGCCCGAATCCGCGCGCCGAGAACAATTGGGGCCAAGTGCTGGAGATCACGCCGGCGGACGGCGACCACGCCGCGACCAAGGGGACCTGGGACCTGGTGGTGCAGGCCGGCGACCCGGCCGACCCGCAGGTCAAGGCGGTGTGGAACCCGGCGACCACCGCCAACGGCTGGTTCGCCTGCCCGGACAACTGCATGATCGATGCCGAAGGCCGGCTGTGGGTGACCACCGACCAGGGCGGCGGCTGGAAGAAGGCGTCCGGTACCGCCGACGGCGTGTGGGCGCTGGAGACCGAGGGCGAGGGCCGCGGCACCGGCAAGATGTTCTTCCGGGTCCCGATCGGCGCCGAAATGTGCGGGCCGTGCTTCACCGACGATACCGAAACCCTCTTCGTCGCGGTTCAGCACGTGGCGTCCGACGGCACCAAGGAGTGGCAGCCGTTCGGCCGCGAGTCGACCTACGACGACCCGGCGACCCGCTGGCCGGATTTCGATCCGAAGCTGCCGCCGCGCCCCTCGATCGTGATGGTGACGAAGAAGGGTGGCGGCAAGATCGCCACCTGACCGCAACCACCGTCGTCCATCCCGGACGCTCGCGGCCGACGCGATCAGTCCGGGATGGGGCGGTGGTTAAGCAGGCCCTACCCTCGGGCCGGCAGCGCCAGCGAGCCGACGAACAGGGTTAACGCCGCGACGACGATCGACGGCCCGGAGGGGCTGTCCGCGCCGAACGACAGCGCCAATCCGCCGAGCACCGCCGCCACGCCGATGGCGGCGGCGCCGAGCGCCATTCCCTCCGGCGAACGGGCGCTGCGGCGCGCCGCCGCCGCCGGGATGATCAGCAGCGCGGTGATCAGCAGCACGCCCACAATCTTCATCGCGAGAGCGATGGCGGCGGCAATCAGCAGCGCAAAGGCCACCCGCACCCAAGGCGGCGACGCGCCTTCGGCTTGCGCCAGGTCGGGGTCGACCGTGGCCGCCAGCAACGGCCGCCAGATCGCCACGAGGCCGGCCAGCACGAGCGCCCCCCCGCCCCAGATCCACAGGAGGTCGCGCGTCGAAACCGCCAGGATATCCCCGAAGAGGTAAGCCATCAGGTCGAGCCGCACCGTCTCCATGAACGCCACCGCGACCAGGCCGATGGACAGTGCGCCGTGCGCCAGGATGCCGAGCAGCGTGTCGGTACCGACCAGACGCTGGCCCTGCAGCGCCGCCAGCAGCAACGCCACCGTCACCGTCACCAGCAGGACGCCAAGCCCGAGATCGAGCCCCAGCGCCAAGCCCAGCGCGATGCCGAGCAGCGAGGCGTGCGCCATGGTGTCGCCGACATAGGCCATTCGGCGCCACACCACGAAGCAGCCGAGCGGCCCCGCGACCAGCGCCACCCCGACGCCGGCGGCCAGCGCCCGCAGCAGGAAGTCATCAAGCATGGCGATGGCCGTCGTCGTGATGGTGGTGGTCGTGGTGATGATGGGCGTCGTCGACCGGTTCGCCGGACAGATCGTGATCGTGGTCGTGGTGATGGCGGTACAGCGCGAAGGCGCCCGCCTTAGGGCCGAACAGCCGCCTGAACTCGGCGTTGCCGGATACCTCGTGCGGGGTCCCGGTGCAGCACACGTGCCCGTTCACGCACAGCACCCGGTCGGTCGCGGCCATCACCACGTGCAGATCGTGGCTGACCATCAGCACGCCGCAGCCGCGCCGGTCGCGGATCGCGGCGATCAGTTCGTACATCGCCGCCTCACCGGCGTAGTCGACGGCCTGGGCGGGTTCGTCGAGCACCAGCAGGTCCGGCTCACGAACCAGCGCCCGCGCCACCAGCACCCGCTGCATCTCGCCGCCGGACAGGGCGTGGATGGAGGTGTCCAAAAGGTGCGCGGTGCCGGTCTCGCCGAGCGCCCGCTCGACGGCCGCGCGATCCGGACGGGCGGTCAGCCGCATCAGCCGGGCGACGGTCATCGGCAGCACCCGGTCGACTGGAAACCGTTGCGGGACGAACCCGACCGTGGCGCCAGCGGTGATCGAGGCGTGCCCTGCGCTCGGCGCGATCAGGCCGAGGACAGTCCGCAGCAGCGTGGTCTTGCCGCCGCCGTTGGGGCCGATGACGGTGACGATTTCCCCGCGCCGCAGGGTCAGGTCGACGCTGTGCAGGATCTCGCGTCCGCCCAGGCGAACCGACAGCCCGGCGACTTTGAGCAGAACGCGATTCTGGAGGTGGTCATGCGGCAGCGGGGACGAATCCATGCGCGAAGCCTACTTGCGAATCGAAACGTTATACTATTACATTTGCATTTTCCGGCACCGTGGATACAGCCATGCGACACATCCGACAAGTCCTCCGGGTATCGGCCCTGGCCAGCCTCACCCTGCTTGCCGTCGCTCGACCCTCGGCGGCGGCCGAACCACCGCGCGTTCTGGCCTCGATCTCTCCAATCGCCAGCCTGGCGGCTATGGTGATGCGCGGAGTCGGCGAGCCGAGCCTGCTGCTGCCGCCCGGCGCCTCGCCCCACGTCTTCAGCATGCGGCCGTCGGATGCTCGCGCGCTCGCCGCTGCCGATGTGGTGTTCTGGGTCGGCGAGGCGCTCGAGAGCTTCCTCGAGGAACCCTTGAAGACGCTGGCCCACGAGGGCGCTGCGGTCGAGCTGATGGAATCCGAGGGCCTCGTGCTGCACCCGACCCGGAGCGGCGGGGTATGGGAGTCCGGAGACGATGGACACGGGCATTCGCACGGGCACGGGAATTCCCATGGCGGCGGCCACGCCCATGAGGCGGTCGACGCGCACATCTGGCTCGACCCGCGCAACGCCGTGGTGCTGGTTCGGCGCATGGCCGAGGAACTGGCGTCGCGCGATCCCGAGCGCGCCGACGTCTACCGGGCCAACGCGCTGTCGGCGGCGGCCGAGATCCAAACGCTCGACACGGAACTGGCGACAACCCTGGGGGCGGTCGGCGACCAGCCCTACGTGGTGTTCCACGACGCCTACCAGTATCTAGAGCAGCGTTACTCGCTCTTTCCGATTGGCTCGGTCACCATTGGGCCGGAGCGCACCGCCGGCGCCCAGCGTGTCCAGCAGCTCCGCGAAGCGGTGGTCTCGCGCGGCGCAACCTGCGTGTTCCGCGAGCCGGGCTTCTCGCCGCGCCTGCTCGACAGCCTTGCGGCCGACAAGTCCGTGAAGGTCGGCGTGCTGGACCCGGAGGGGATCGACGTCACACCGGGGCCTGACGGCTACAGCCGGCTGATGCGGAACCTGGCAGCCGCCCTCACCGGGTGCCTCGCCGGTCGCTGATCCGGCTTCAGTCGCCGGCCAGCATCGCCAGCAGGGTCGCGTTGAAGCGGTCGGCGTCCTCGTACTGCACCCAATGCCCAACCCCGTCGAGCATCGCGATCCGGGCATCCGGCTGGATTGAACGGACGAAATCGTGGCGGGGCTCGAAATAGCCGATCGCGGTGATGTCCCGGTCGCCCCAGATGATGTTGATGCGGCCCCGGATGGATGGCAGCGTCAGGCAAAGCCTGTCGGTCACCGAGATCTGACGCGACCGTATACGATTGCGCTCGGTGTTGCGGCGCTGAATCAGCATCGCCAGGTCGTCGACGTTCGACCGGTCCGCCACCATCAGCAGCCCGAGGTTGTGGCGGTAGGCGGCGTCCTGTTCCGCCGGGCTCATCTCGTCGGTAATCCGGGTCATGTCCTGGGTCACCCGGCCGCGCTTGCCGAAACCGGCGGCGCCGACGCCCGTGAAACTTTTCACGCGGTCGCCCAGCAGGGCCGCCACGACGCCGCCCACCACCGCGCCGAACGAAAAGCAGACCAGACGAACCGGCTCGCCCTCGCGGGTCAGCCGACCGATTCCCTCGGCGAGGATCGCCGCAAGACTGTCGGCGTCATAGGGCTGCGGGGGATCATCGCTGTCGCCCTGCCCCGGCATGTCGGCGGCGATCACCCGATACCGCCCGGCAAGCGCCTCGACGTTGCGGACCCAGTGGTTCCACGACCCGAAGCCACCGTGCAGCAGCACCACCGGCTCGCCCTCGCCCCACACGCGCCAAACCATGCTGCCGTCCCCGCACGGCGTGCGGACAGTCAGGGCGCGGGCTTCGATGGCGGCGAGCAAGGTCGCCGGTTCGTTGGCTTGGGACATCGTAGGATTGGATGTTGGACGACAGGATGGCCACAACACACCGCGATGCGGACGCTGTCAACGCGGCGGCAAGCCAGCGGTCGCACCGGGCCCCTCGGGACCCGCGGCGGCAGCGGTGAGCGCCGGCGCGCCGCCCCGGCGCAGCTCGGGGACCGCGATCACCAGCACGGCCAGCGCCACCAGCCCCTCGACCGCGATCACGGTCAGCGCCAACGAACCACCGATCCGGTCGGCCAGCCAGCCGACGTGCAGGACGCCGACCGGGCCAGCGCCGATGCAGACCGATAGCACACCCATCAGCCGAGAGCGGATGGCCGGCGGCGCCTCGCCGAACATGATGGCGCTCTGCATCGAGGCGAAGCCGGCAATGCCGAGACCGCCGACCGTCAGCACCACCAGCGCCAGCGCGTAGCTGGTTGTGAACGAGAACGCCAGCACCGCCGCCAGGAACAGCGTGCTGCCGGTGATGTAGATCAGCCGGAACCGGGCGGGCGTTGCCAGAAAGGCAATGGCGACCGCCCCGACGAAGGCGCCGATGCCTTCGACCGTCAGCAGCAGACCGATCTGGACGGCGTCGACGCCGAAAGTTTCGCGACCAACCACCGGGGCCATGGCGGCGTAAGGAAAGCCGAACAGATTGACGATAACGGTGATGCCGAGGTGGCCCATCAGGGCGCGGGTGCGGCGCAGGTAGGCGAGCCCGGCGCGGATCTCGGAGAACAGCGCGAACCGGCTCGGCTCCTGCGGCACCGGCGTGAACCGGATGGAGGCCGCGACCAGCGCGGAGACGCCGTAGAACACCGCCGCCACCGTGTAAGCTCCCTCGAGCCCGACCGCGGCGTAGAGCGCTCCGCCGGCCAGTGGCCCGATCATCCGGGTGGCGTTGTTGGAAGCGGAGTCCATCGACATCGCCGGCCCGATTCGGTCGGCGCCGACGCTCTCGCCGAGGATGGTGCGGCGCACCGGCAGATCGGTCGACCAGCACAGCCCGTTGACAAAGGCGCCAACGCCGACGTGCCAAAGTTCGACGACGTCGCTCCACACCAGGGCCGCCAGCACCGCCGAGGTGGTCGCCATGATCGCTTGGCTGAACACCAGGATGACCTTGCGGTCCAGGCGCTCGGCAACCGCGCCGATGACGGTGCCGAACAGCGCCATCGGGAGCATCCGAAGCACGGTCATCATCGCGACCGCGACCGGCGAACCCGTGAGGGCGTAAGTCCACACCCCGATCGCCAGCAACTCCAGCCAGCGCATCGCGCCCTGCAGCACGCCGACCGTCCACAGCTTGCGGAACTCGGCTTCGGCGATCAGGGAAAGCGGGCCGCGTGCCCGCCTTCCCGAATCGCCGTCGCCGGCGACCGCGGTCATCGCGCTGGTCTCATGCGATGTCGCCGGCGCGGCGCAGCATGGCGATCGATTCCGTGAACGCGTCGACGGTGGCGTCGATTTCCGCCGCCCCGTGGGTCGCCGACAGCAGGCCGCCGCAGCCCGGATTGAGGTCGATGCCGTTGACCAGCATGGCGAGCCGCAGCTTGCGGATCAGCTCCTTCGGCCGGTCCTTCATGACCACCGCCGGGATCGACAGCGGGTCGAAGGCGAACGGGTCGGCGACCGGCCGCTCGGCCTGGACGAACAGGTGGAACAACGAGTAGCTGCCGTAGATCGCCCACGGCACGCGCTGGTCCTTCAGCACGCCGTTCAGCCCTTCGCGCAATTGGTGCGCCGTCTGGTTGGCACGCTCGCAGGCGCCTGTCCCGGACAGGATCCTGAGCGCCGCCGTCCCGGCCGCCGCCGACACCGGGTTGGCGTTGAAAGTGCCGGGATGGCCGATCTTGTCCCGCTTGCGGGTCTCGGCGACGTCGAAGTCGAGCCCGTCCAGGATGTCCTTGCGGCCGCCGACGGCGCCGCCCGGCATGCCGCCGGCGAGTATCTTGGCGAAGGCGCTGAGGTCGGGGCGGATGCCGAACACCGACTGGGCACCGCCCGGCGCCAGCCGGAACCCGGTCACCACCTCGTCCATGATCATCAGCACGCCGCGCTTGGCGGTCTCGTCCCGCAGCGCCCTCAGGAACCCCGGATCGAGCGCCGTGAACCCGGTGGACCCGCCGATGGGCTCGATGATGGCGGCCGCGATGCCATCATGCGCGTCGAGCAGCGCCCGCAGTCCCTCGAGGTCGTTCGGATCGGCAAGCAGCACGTTCTCGGCAATCCCCGCGAGCACGCCGGGCGACGCCGAGCCGTCGAACTGGGACGCCACGCCGTGGGTCATATGATCGTGCCAGCCGTGGAAGTGCGTGCGGAACCGAAGGATCTTCGACTTGCCCGTGAAGTCGCGGGCAAGGCGCAGCGCCATGAGGGTTGCCTCGGTGCCGGACGAGGTGAAGCGGACCCGCTCCACCGACGGCACGAGCTGCATCACCGCCTCGGCCCAGCCGATCTCCAGGCGATGGTTCGACCCGAACTGGGTCCCGGCGGCCATCGCCTCGCTGGCGGCGCGGGTCACCTCGGGGTGGGCGTGGCCGAGAAGCAGCGCCCCGTGCCCGCCGAAATAGTCGACGTACTCGTTGCCGTCGACGTCCCATTTGCGCGGTCCGGAAGCCCGCTCGATGTAGACGCCGTAGGGCTTGAGGTGGCGGGCGTCGTGGGTGATCCCACTCGGGAACCGGGCCTTGGCCTCGGCCGCGAGTTCGGCCGAGCCGGGCGTGCGTTCGCGGAAGGCGGCCTCGATCGGCGAATTCGAAAGGGCGTCGGCGGTGCGGGAGTCGGGCATCGGTCGATCCTCAATCGGCGGCGGCGGAAGACGGACGGCCGCGCCGGGCGTCCATGTATTTCGACAACTTCGGGCCGACATCCTCGGCCAAGCGGGTGAAGGACCGCACCCACAGATCGGGCATGCCTTGCATGTCGTGGCCGGTGACCATCAGGGTTCCGAAGTCGCCGATCTCGTCGCGGAACGCGACCAGGCGATCGAGCACGGTGGCCGGCGAGCCGGCGATTACCAGCGAACGTGCGGTCTTCTCGGCGGCGACGCGGGCCGCCGCCCAGTCGATGTCCTTGGACAGGTCGCCGCCGGCCATCCGGCCGTGGACGGTCAGGTAGGTGTAGTACTGGGTGAATACCCCGTCCGGGTCGGCCAGGATATCCTCGGCCTCGGCATCGCTGTCGGTGACCAGCACGCTGCGGCCGACCCGCCAGAGCGAGGAATCGGCGACACGCCCCGCCTCCTCCGCGCCGGCCACGTAGGTCGGCCAGTGAGTGGCAATGTCGGCGGCCGGGATGAAGTTGCCGGACACCGGAATCCATCCCCGCATGCCGGCCTGCCGGGCGGTGTAGGAATTAGCGGCCCGCAGGGATACCGCGATCGGCGGGTGCGGCTTCTGATACGGCCTGATGAACCGCCCGACTCCGAGTTCCGGGATGATCCTGTCCTGAAGGCTCGCCTTGAAATAGGCGCCGTCGTGGCTGAACGGCGGATCCTCGGTCCAAAGCTTCAGGATCAAGTCGATCGACTCGACCATTGCCAAGCCCCGATCGCGTCCGTCGAGGTTGCCGAACACCTCCCAATCGCAGGAAAGACCGCCGGAGCCGATGCCGAAGATCGTGCGACCCTTCGCAAGGTGGTCGAACAGCGCGACGTGGCCGGCGACCACGACCGGATGCTGCTGCGGCAGCGAGATCACGCCGGTGCCGAACCGGATCCGCTCGGTTTCGGCGATCAGCGAGGCGTGGAACAGCAGTGGCGAGCTCACCGGCTCGCCAGTCGAGGTGAAGTGTTCTCCCATCCAGGCCTCGGCATATCCAAGCCTATCGGCGAGCTTCACCAGGGACCGGTCTTCCTCCAGGACGGTCGTCAGGTCCCGCGCCGGCGGGTGGAGCGGCATCATGAACAGGCCGAGCGCGACCATCTGGCTCTCCGATGTTTCAAGCAGGCTAGCACCCAGTTTCGATCGCAGGAAACCCGGAGCGCGCCATCACACCGATGCTGAAACAACGGGGCTCATGGTTCGCGCGCGTCAGGTTGCGTGAAGCGCCGCTCGACCCATTTCAGGACCACCAACACAATAACCGCGATGGCGGCGAGCGTGAGCGCCATCGACAGGTAGCCGCAGCCCACCGCCACCCCGATCGCCCCGGCGGTCCACATCCCGGCCCCGGTCGTCAGGCCAAGCACGCGATGGCGGTTCTGGATGATCGCCCCGGCGCCGAGAAAGGCGATGCCGGCCGTGACCGCCTCGACCGCGCGGATCGGGTCGAGGTTGGGGGAATCGTCGCGGATTCGGATGTCGGCGTACATGCCCCACGCGATCATCGTGAAGGCGGCGGCCGCGAGCGACATCAGCATGTGGGTCCGCAACCCCGCCGAATGCCCTTTGAGCTCGCGTTCTGTGCCGATCAGGGCGCCGAGCGTAGCGGCGAGACCAAGCTTGCCGACGACCGACGTGAGGGACTCGCCCGGGATCGGAGCGGCCAGGATGGCGGGGTCGAACGGCATCGGAAAGCCTGGAGTGTTGGCGACAATCGAACAACCTCCGGCACGAACAACGGTTCACGAACGACGATGGCCCGCCGTTAAAATCCAGGACCTGTCCGTGGATGTCCGTTGAGTCCGCGCCAGCAAGAAAACCCGACGCCGCCCGCGGCGCCAGTGCTACTTCGTGATCAACTGCCGGCACGAGTCAGCGCTGGCAACGGTCGGCGGTGCCTGGAGGCACTCGCCGGTCGCTTCCCTGTCCTTCCCGGCAATCAGGGCGTCCGCGGCGACAGCCCTCGTCAAAATCGCCGCGACCACGTCCCGGGACAGCCGCCGGACGGCCGGCCACTGCAGGTGAAACGCGTCGAAGAAGTCGCTTGGGCGATAGGCGGGATCGTCGATCATCCGGATGATGCGGGTGCTGTCACCGTCCGTGCGCTCCTCCAGTTCCCGCACCACTCGGTCGGTCCACGCGGCCACCTCCGGGAAACGCCGACGGTACTCCGGATGCACGGGTGCGAACACCACGATCAGGTCGCGCGTGCGTTCGGTCAACTCGCTCGACAGCGCCACCAAGGCATCCACGCAGCTCGGGTCGAGCTCAACCGAACCATAGCGCAAGCCCCGCCGCATCGACGCCGGGACCTGCAAAGGACCTGAGCCGTACTTGTCCAGGAACAGATCGCCGGTCAGGGGCGTCATTCGCTCCGACAGCGACATCACACCGCGGAGATAGCGCTGGGGCGAGAAGTACCGAAGGTAATAATAGATCGACAGCCCCCGTCCGAAGGCGTAGGTCGCGGCTCCGTCGTGGTCGAGCATCGCGGCGGGCTCGTCACTGCAATCGGTGAAGTCCGACGGTCCGGTCATGATCAGGACTGAGCGGATGTCGTCGTAGTGATCGAGATAGAAGTCGAGCAGATCTCGAGTCTGATGGATCTTCAGGTACCCGGTGGCACCGTTCAGGAAGCGCTGGGGACCGCCGGCAAGTGTCTCGAATGACGCTCCGTCGATCTGGCGCCAGGTGATCGACGACCCAACCGCCAGCAGGCGCGGCTCGATGGACGGATGTTCCCGGATAAAGCGGAGCTTCTCATCAAGCGGCTCGAGACGACTGATCGCCGGGGCTGGCAGCCGCTCCGGCCAGACCACCGAGAGGGCAGCGTAAGCAGCCGCCAGCCCACCGTATACCGCGAATGCCCCAGCCGCGAACCCGATTGCAAAGCGTTTCATGGCCCTCTCCGCTCGCGGCTAGCCGCCGGTGCCGAGAACCGTTGGCTGTTCCCGTCCGACCCCGCCGAACATGTGGGCACCGAGCGCGCGCTCGGTGTAGCGCTCGCCCAACTGGCGGCGGAGCAGCAACGGGTGACGCTCGAGGAGATCCGGAAACACCTCGGCCTCCTGCACCTGGGCATGATCCTCGAGCGCACGGATGATCCGGCGCGCCGCCAAGCCCACCGCCGGCGCGTCGAGATCCGGGCGGGAATCCAGGATGCTGTCGAACAGGTGGATCAGGTCGTCGGACACCGCCGGAATCCCGAGTCTGCGGAACACATCGCGTTCCATCCGGTCGTGTTGGACGAGCGTTTGACGGAACGCGTACAATTCCCCCGGCCAAATCTCGGTGTCGTGGTCGGAGATGCGTGCCAGATTCCTGGCCGCCTCGAACATCTTGGAATGCTGAATGACCAGCATCTGGATAACACATGTCATAGTGGCATTCCCCGAAGCTGGAAACGCCCACCATCCGCTTTCGGATGAGCGCCTCTCGAAACGAACATCTGCTGAGACAACCCCCTGATCTTCAGTACAGTTCCCGTCCTGGACGCTGCCTTCCGGACCCTATGGAGCTCCAATCGGACGCCGCGTTGCCGCCCGGTGGGAAACCTGTGTTCGCTGTGGGTGAAGAAGCCGGCCTTGGGAACGGGGGCTGATTTTCAATTATACCGCGAACATCCGTTCCACAAAGCCGACCGGTACCATCCGGCATCACAAACGACGCACCCGGTTCCCGGGATCGGCGCCGTTGCCAGCGCGTGCGCTCGACCTGACCGTTGAGCGCGGTCAGGCCACCATCGCTTTCCCAAGCATCGATCGCAGGGCCGCATCCGGATCTTTGATGGGCAACGGCTCCGCCAGAGTCCGGTGGGCGGAGCCGCGCCCGACGACCGCGTCTCTGCCAAACCAATCTGAAAACACTATCGAAATCTGGATATTCTCAAGCCACTCAGCGGTTTCGCAGCGGGTCCGCTACCGAGGTTGATGTCGATGATTGCGGCATCAACCGGATGGCGCTCGATAACCTGCAGAGCCGCTGCCGGGCTGACTGCCGTGCCGCAGACGAGTTCGCAATTAAGGTCCCCCGCGAGCAGTGCCTCGTCCTCGACGACCTGGATGCGCTTGCCGGTGAGGAATTCTCCACCGGACCTACTCCCAACGCGGGCCCGGCGTTGATGCCCGCGCCGGAGGTTGGGCACGGCGGCGGACACCAGACGATCACCAATATGGCACTCTCTCGTCGCCACCGCCGCGCTGCCGGTGCGCCACCCTTGCCGGGCCAACCCGGCCGGAAAATCAGACATTGGCGAGTAGCAGTGCGAGCGCAGCTACCTGCGACGGACGGAATTTCCACCTGCGAGAATGCCGTTGATCAGTGCCGCGACGGCGCTGTGAAGCTCGGCCTTGCCATCCTCGCCGGTGTCGTTCGAGTGCGCCGCGGCGGCATCGTGCAGGATCCCGACGATTTCGTGTTCCGGCAGGATGTTGCGGTCGTTCAGCGCCAGCAGCAGCGACTCGCAGATCGCCAGGGCCGCCATTCCAGACACGTCGGAAACTCCGGGGGAAACGTCGGGGGAGACTTCGGGCATTGGGCTGACCTCGTGCGGGCTGGTGCTGGCACAGGCGGAACGGCCTTTGCCTCAAACCCTGCGTCAGTTTCGCACGACTGTGACGCCGGGAACTGAGGCAGATCAGTGTTCCCGGCCGCATCGGCAACTTGCGGGCGTTCCGGCGGTTGTAATCCGTCAAGTTCTCTCAAGCTTGGCGTTGAAGGAGCGCCGGCGTTGACAGCCCTGCAAAGCCCGTTCGCACGCAAACTTGGAGCCTTCGTAACCCTGTCCGAGGAGGAAATGTCAGCGCTGGACACGCTGCACGGTCGCCGCAAAGTCTTTCCTGCCGGCCGTGATATGGTGCTTCAGGGTCAGATCAATCAGTCCGCCTATATCCTGGCATCGGGCTGGGTGTGCTCGTACAAGCTCTTGTCGGGCGGCGCGCGGCAGATCGTCGACTTCCAGATACCCGGTGATTTTCTGGGCCTGCGGTCCGTGCTGTTCCGCACATCGGATCACAACATCGAACCAGTGACCAAGGTCGAGGCGTCCGAGGTCCAGGCCAAAGACCTTCTGGACACCTTCGACAAGACGCCGCGGCTTGTCACCGCCGTCCTGTGGGCGGCATCGCGTGACGAGGCGATGGTGGTCGAGCATCTGGTGGACATCGGGCGGCGCGACGCCAAGGAACGCACGGCGCATTTTCTGCTGGAGTTGGGAGCAAGACTGAAACTGGTGGGTCTCGGGTCCACCTTGGGATATGCCTGCCCTCTGTCGCAATACCTCCTGGCAGACGCGCTGGGGCTAAGCGCTGTTCATGTGAACCGTGTCCTCCGCGAGTTGCGCGAGGCCGGGCTGGTCACCTTTCAGCACGGGCAGGTCGAGATCCATGACCTGGATGCGCTGGTGCGCCTGGCGGATTTCGACAAGGCCTATCTCGATCACGACGGTCCGTTGCTCAGATGAGCACGCGGCGGTCAAGCCGCCACTCACGGTATGGGCGGCTCCGCAGGGCGACCTACACCTTCGTGCTTACGTTGGGCGAGACACCGAGATTCTACGCAACAGCCAGGCCCTATCTGTCGGCAACCGGATTGCCAGGCTCGGCGGGAGCGATACGCACCCGAGTGCCCACCCGCCCCTCGACGATTGCGCTGGCGTCCTGCAAGCGGCCGATGCCCGCCATGATTCCGCCTGCCCGCACGAAGTCACACGCGGCGGTGATTTTCGGCCCCATCGACCCAACCGCAAAGCTCATCCCGTCCAGCGCATCGGGGGTGATTTCACGTATGGCCGCCTGATCCGGCTCTCCCCAGTTGCGGAACACCGCTTCGACATCGGTCAGCATCAGCAGGATGTCGGCCCCCAGCGCCTCTGCCAACAGGCCGGAGGTCCGATCCTTGTCGATCACCGCCTCGACGCCCTCCATCGTGCCGTCCTTGCCCCTGACCACCGGGATGCCGCCGCCGCCCGCGCAGATCACACAGACCCCGGCCTCAACCAGCAGGCGGATCGGGTTGATCCCAAGAATGGCCACCGGCAGCGGCGAAGGGACGACGCGGCGCAAGCCGCCCTGACCTTCAATCACCATCGTCCAATCATGGTCGGCTTGGATGAGCCTGCCCTCTTCAGCGGTATAGACCGGCCCGATCGGCTTGGTCGGCTTGTCAAACGCCGGGTCCTGCGGGTCCACCTCGACCCGCGTCAACAAGGTGGCGCAATCGGTGCCCGCCGGCAGGGCGTTCATCAGTTCCTGTTCGATCAGGTAGCCGATCATCCCTTCGGTTTCAGCCCCCAGGATATCCAGAGGCCAGGGGTTTTCGGGCGCATAACTGGCGGCCTGCAATGCCATCAGCCCTACCTGCGGGCCGTTGCCATGCGCCACGACGATCTGGTGATCGCGCGCGAGGTTCGCCAACGCCGCGGCCGCGACGCGCACATTGGTGTGTTGCGCTTCCGGCGTCATCGGTTCGCCGCGCTTCAGCAGGGCGTTGCCGCCAAGGGCCACTACGATGCGCATCTCAGGCCCCGATCGTGGCGACAAGCACAGCCTTGATCGAATGCAGCCGGTTTTCCGCCTGGTCGAACACCACGGATGCAGGGGATTCGAACACCTCGTCCGTCACTTCCATGCAGTCGATGCCATAGGTCTGAAACACCGCCTCGCCGGTCTTGGTGTCTCGATTGTGGAAAGCAGGCAGACAGTGCAGGAACTTGGTGTGCGGGTTGCCGGTCAGGTCCATCACCTCTTGAGTGACGGTGAAAGGCGACAGCAGCGCGATCCGTTCTGCCCAGACCGCATCAGGCTCGCCCATCGACACCCAGACGTCGGTATAGATGAAGTCGCAGCCCTCGACACCTTCGGCCAGATTCTCGGTCCGGGTGATGCGCGCGCCGCTGGTTTCCGCGAGCTTGCGGCAGTGATCCACCAGCGATGAATCCGGCCACAGACTTTGCGGGCCGCAGAGCCGGATATCCATGCCGATCAGCGCTGCCCCCACCATCAGCGACGACCCCATGTTGCCCCCGGTGTCGCCGACAAAGCAAAAGGCGATGTCTGACAGATGCTTGTGGGTGAACTCGCGCATCGTCATCAGGTCGGCCAGCACTTGCGTCGGGTGGAATTCGGCGGTCAGCCCGTTGTAGACGGGAACTCCCGCAAACTCGGCCAGCGTCTCGGCCTCGGACTGACCGAACCCGCGATACTCGATGGCATCGTAGAATCGGCCCAACACGCGCGCCGTGTCTTTCATGGTTTCCTTGGTGCCGATGTGGCTGCCCGATGGCCCGAGATAGGTGATGTGCGCGCCCTGGTCGAAGGCCGCCACCTCAAAGGCGCTGCGGGTGCGAGTGCTGTCCTTCTCAAAAATCAGGGCTATGTTCTTGCCGTTCAACGACTGCCTTTCGGTACCCGTGGCCTTCGCCTCTTTCAGGCTGGCCGCAAGGCGGAGCAGAAAGCGTAATTCGACGGGCGAAAAATCCAGCAGTTTCAGGAAACTGCGGCCATGCAGGTTCTGTGGCATCGAGCGGTCCTTTCGAGGAAATCGAGCGCGTCACAGCGCGTCGCGGATCAGCGGGCAGGTCATGCAGTGCGACCCGCCGCGGCCGCGCCCCAGTTCGGCGCCGGAAATGGTAATCACCTCGACTCCCGCCTTGCGCAGGAGCGTGTTGGAATGAGTGTTGCGGGCGTAGCCAACCACGACACCCGGGCTGACGCACAGGAGGTTGTTGGCGTCATCCCACTGTTCGCGCTGCGCCTCATAGGCGTTGCCGCCGGTTGATACGGTGCGCAGTGCCTTCACGCCCAAGGCACCTGCGACCACTTCAAGGAACGGTGCCTTTTCGGTCGTCACCTGCACGCCAGCCTTGTCATCGGGGCGCAGGGAATAGGTCTTGATCGCGTCCGTCACCTCGGTAAACACCGTCACCAGATCGCGGTCGCAGAAGGTGAAGACCGTATCCAGGTGCATTGAGGACCGCGCGCGCGGAAACTGGCAGGCAATCACCCGCTCCGCCCCGCCACCCGCAAACAATGCCCGCGCGACTTGCCCCACCGCCTGCGGGGTGGTGCGTTCGCCCATTCCGATCAGCACCACCCCGTTGCCGATGGGAGCCACATCGCCGCCCTCCAGCGTGGCAAGACCGTGATCCACCATCGGGTCGCCAAACCAGACCGGGAAGTCGGCCTCCGCAAAGTCGGGGTGAAAACGGTAGATCGCGGCAAGGTTCAGGGTCTCCAGCCGCCGGGCGGGCCAGAACATCGGGTTCAGCGTGACGCCGCCGTAGATCCAGCAGGAACTGTCTCGGGTGAAGATCTGGTTCGGCATCGGGGGAAGCAGGAAATCATCGTCCCGCAGCATCGGCACCACCACGCCGCCCTCGGAGATCGGCAATTCCGCCCGGCTCATGCCGCCGATCAGAATGTTCGACAGCGGTTCGGCAGGCATCTCCATCAAGCAGGCCAGCAGCTCGGCGGACAGGCCCACGCCAACCGAATTGTCATTGATCCGCGCCTCGAGCAGCCAGCGGCGGGCGACCGGGTTGGTCAGCACCTCCTCCAGCATCTCGCGCAGCATCACCACCTCCACCCCGCGTTCACGCAGCGCATCGACAAAGGCCATGTGGTCGATGCGGGCCTGCTTGACCCAGAGCACATCGTCGAACAGCAGGCTTGCGGCGTTGGCGGGTGTCAACCGGGCCATTTCCGAACCGGGCCGGTGAAGCATGACGCGGCGCAGGACGCCCGCCTCGGAATGAACGCCATAGGTCAGGGTCATTCGGATGCTCCAAGGGTTACGGCCAGCGCGAGAGCGGCCATGACGATCAGGGTGAGAACCACGAGGAGTGGCCAGACGAAGCGCAGCCAGCGTTCGTAAGGCACCCGTCCAATCGCCAGGCCGCCCATAACGACGGCAGAGGTGGGTGTGATCAGGTTGACCATGCCGCTGGCGGTGGCGAAGGCCGTCACCACCAATTCGCGCTTCACCCCTGCGAAGTCGGCCACGGGGGCGAGGATCGGCATCGACAGCACGGCAAGGCCGGAGGTGGAGGGCACGAAAAACGACAGCCCGACCTCGATCCAGTAGATCACCAGAATGAACGCGGTCTGCGACAGGCCGGCCACGCTGGTTTCCGCCGCGTGAAGGATGGTGTCGGTGATCAGACCTGCGTCCATCACCACCACAATTCCGCGCGCCAGGCCGATGATCAGCGCGACACCCAGGAGATCGCGCGCTCCGTTCACGAAACTGTCGACCAGCTTGGCCTCGCCCAGTCGGGCAACGAGGCCGATCACGACGGCGCCGGCCAGGAACAGCCCGCTCATTTCCGCCATCCACCAGCCACCGATCGACACGCCCCAGATCATCACGCCGAAGGTCAGCGCGAACAGGATCAGGACGACCTTGTGCAAGCCGGTGAACACGGCGGTCTCGGTTGGCGCCGCGGCCAGAAAATGCGCTTCGTTCGCGGCTTTCTTGTCATAGACCAGCGATTGGGTGGGATCCGCCCTGACCCGGGCGGCGTAGCGCATCACAAAAGCCACCGTGACCGCCCAGCACAGCGACAGAATGATCAACCGCAGCACCAGACCATCGGCGAAGGTCACGCCCGCCGCATCCGACGCGATCACCGTCGAAAAAGCGTTGATCGTGGAACCCAGAACGCCGACCCCGGCCCCCAGCAGGATCACGGCCACGGCGGTCAGCGCGTCGTATTTGGCGGCGATCATCACCGGGATCAGCAGGACATAGAAAGCCAGCGTCTCCTCGGCCATGCCATAGGTGGTGCCCCCGAGCGCGAAGAGCGCCATCAGGAACGGGATCATCCAGTTCTCGCGCCCCTTCAGCCGCACCATGGCCCGCGCGATGCCCGCGTCTACGGCACCCGTTGCCGTCACCACCCCGATGAATCCGCCGATGATCAACACGAACAGCGACACGTCGATCGCGTTGGCGGTGTACCCCACCGGGTCATAGAACCCCGCGATGGGGGCGAGGATGACGTCGAAAAACCCCTGCGGGTTTGCGTCGGTGGGCGCGTAGCTGCCGGCGACCGGGACGTCCTTCCCCAAAGCTTCGGACGGGACGCGGGCGTAGTTGCCTGCCGGAATGATCCAGGTCAGCGCGGCCACAAGGACGATGAGCACGAACAGGATGGTGAAGGCGGACGGGAAGCGGAACCCCGGTTTCTCGGTGGATGGCATGAGGCTGCTCCCGGAGGTGACGCTCGGCGGTCAGGCTAGCCGGGATGCACGCGGACGGGCTGACGCAGGTTAGTCCCGGATAAAGAGTGCCTTACCGCCCGACCATCGCCCCTGCGGCTATCTCGATGATCTCGGCCGTGATCGCCTCTTGTCGCAAGCGGCGCGCCAGCGCCTCCAACACGCCCAACTCTTCCTCGATCTGGCGTGACGCGGCGGACATGGATGCCATCCGCGCCTCGTTTTCAGCCACGAAGGCAAGCAGGGCGGCACGGGTCATCAGAGCGTGCAACTGGTCGAGGCCGAGCGCAGCGCCGAGGTCGGCGGCAGGCAGATTGCGAAGCGGCGAGGCTGGCGCGGGGCCGTCGTCGGCGTGCGCCATCGGAAACAGGGCGTGCCGTTCTACTTTCGGTTGCCCGTGCTTCCAGATCGCGTGAACCACCGAGACCGGACACAGACCGCCGCGCGCGAACACTGCCTCCAGCACCCGATCCGCAAACTTCGGCAGACTGGCGGACCGGGATGGCATGGCGGCGGACCAGACCGGAGCGAGGCCACGACCGGCGGCGATCGCTGCCCCGCGGCTGCCGATCAGGAACAGATCGGCGCCTGTCACATCCGCGCCCGCTCCATCCAGCACCCGTTCCGAAAATCCGCCGACGAACCCCTGCTCCGCGCAGAACACCACCATCGCGGGGCGGGCTGTCGTCATTGCGCGGTCGTCCGGCAATTCCGCCGTTGCCAGAACCAAAGCCTCGCCCAGCATCGCCGCGTAGTCCTCAACCGCGGCGATCTGGGCGCGCGCGGTGCGGGCGCGGGCGCCGGCGATGCCCGTCATCGCACGCACGACGCTGCCCAGTTGCCGGATGCCGTCGATGCGGCTGCCCAGATCGGCTTCAGACATCAGAGGCGGCGCGTGATTCGGCGTGCTTGCGCAATACGGTCAGCAGAGATGCGCGATCCGAATTGCTCAGCTTGCCGGTTATCTGAACCGCTTGCAGCGCCTCGGCGGCCCCCTGTTCCAGTGCCTCGGTCAGGTGGTCCTGAAACGCACCCAGCTGATCAGGCAAGAGTGCATCCAGCAGCCCCTCCTGCACCGCCAGCACCAGCGCCACCTCGTCGCCCAGCCGCATCGGCCTGTGTTGCGGCTGGCGCAGCACCGCGCGCAGACGCTGCCCGCGCGTCAGTTGCGCCTGCACGCGCGGCTCGATCGTGCCGCCGAAGCGGGTGAAAACCTCCATCTCCAAAAACTGCGCATAGTCCAGCCGCAAGGATTCCGCCGCGTCCCGCAGGGCTGGCGCCTGGGTCTTTCCGCCAACCCGGCTGACCGACACGCCGACGTCGACGGCGGGCTTCTGCCCCTCCTGGAACAGCCGCGCGTCCAGGACGATCTGTCCGTCGGTTATGGAGATCAGGTTGGTGGGGATATAGGCTGACAGGTTCCCGGCCTCGGTCTGGGCAATCGGCAGGGCGGTCAGTGATCCGCCACCGCGTGCCCCAGACAGCTTGGCCGCGCGTTCCAGCAGGCGGGCATGGACGTAGAACACATCGCCCGGGTAGGCCTCTCGCCCCGGTGACTGGCGCGTCAGCAGGGCAATCTCGCGGTGGGTGGCGGCGTGTTTGCTCAGATCGTCGATCACGATCAGGGCGTGCTCACCCTTGTCGCGGAAATGCTCGGCCATGGTCATGCCGGCGAAGGGTGCGATCCATTGCAGGCCAGGCGGTGTAGCGGAGCCCGCGACCACCACGATGCAGCGGTCAAAAGCGGCGTGGGTTTGAAGCGCATCGACGGCGCGGCGCACGGCTGATGTTTTCTGCCCGACAGCGACATAGATGCAGATCATATCGCTGTTCTTCTGCGCGATGATCGTGTCCACCGCCAGCGTCGTCTTGCCGGTCGCCGGGTCGCCCACGATCAGTTCGCGCTGGCCACGACCCAGCGCGAACAGGGTGTCGACCACCAGAATCCCGGTCTGCACCGGGTCCGTCACCAGATCGCGGTCGATGATGGCGGGTGCCGGGCGTTCGATCGGCAGCTTCGCCTCGGCGTCGACCGGCCCCTTGCCATCCAAAGGCCGACCCAGGGGATCGACGATCCGGCCCAACAGGCCCGGCCCCACCGGCACACGCACGACATCGCCGGTGCCTTGAACCGCGTCGCCCGCTTGCAGCGCCTGGGCGGCGTCCAGCAGGACACAGCCGATCCGGTCAGGCTCCAGCACCTGCGCAAAGCCGAAGGGACCGGCGTCAAAGCGCATCAACTCGTCCAGCCGCACATCGGCCAAGCCGGAGATCATCGCCACCCCGTCGGCGATCTCCTCGACCAGGCCCCGGTATTCGGCGACCGGGCCAAGGGTGGTTGCCAGCACCCGGGCGGTTGCGTCTTTCACCCAGGGCGCATCATGGGGCATCGGGCAAGGCGTCCTTGTCGCCAAGCGCCCCGGCGATCAGGGCCAGATCGGAGCGCCACGAATTGCGCATCGCGAAATGCTTGTTGTGCAGTTCAAGGCCCGCAATCAGCGCGGGGTCCGTGCGGAAGATCAGTGGGACGGGGGTGCCAAGGGCCGATGCGATGGCGCCAGCGATACGATCCTGCGCGGCGGCATCCGCTTCGGTTGCGCTGACCACTTCCAAGTCTGAGATTGCCAGTGCCTTGCGGTCGGCGTCGGACAGGCCCGTTATCCCCTGCCGCAGCCGGCCCAGAAAGGCCGCTTCGGCGGCGGTACTGTCCAGCCGCGCGACAAGCTTGCCCGCGATGGTCAGCGCCAGTCCCTGCGCATCCGCAATCGCCGTTTCCTTGAGCGCCTCGGCGGCGCGGACGCGGGCGGCCTTGGCGGTGTCATGCAGGGTTTTCGCCTCGGCTTTCGCCGCCTCCAAAACCGCATCGCTGGCAGATTCGGCATCCTTGCGGGCGGCGGCAAGCACGGCATCGCGCTCCGCTGCCAACCCTTTGCGGGTGGCTTCGATCTCCCTCATCGCCACCTTGGCCTCCGCACGCTTTGCCTCTGCCTCCTCCAGCAGTGTCGCGGCTTTGGCCTGCCGGTCGGCGATCATCCCGGCGACCGGTGTCCAGAAGAACCGATGCAGCAACCAGACCAGAACGAGGACGTTGACCGCCTGAAAGCCAAGGGTCCAGAGATCGAAACTCATGGCATCATCGGGTTGGCGAACAAGAGCAGCAGGGCAATGACAAGGCAGTAGATCGCCGTCGTCTCGATCATCGCGAGGCCCACGAACAGGGTGCGCGAGATGGTGTTGGCGGATTCGGGCTGTCGGGCTATGGCGTCCATCGCGGCGGCCACGGCGCGACCTTCGGCCAAGGCCGGGCCGATCGCGCCGAACGACACCGCGAACGCGGCGCAGAAGATACTGACGATGTTCACATAATCCATTCAGGCCTCCTTGAGTTGGGGTTCGCCCTTCTCGACGGCACTGGTGATGAACACCATCGACAGCACGGCAAAGATGTAGGCCTGCACCGCCCCCGTCAGCAGATCGAGGGCCATCAGCGGGATCGGCACCAGAAGGGCGGCCAGAGAGCCGACGATGGCGATCACGAAGACCCCGCTCATCACATTGCCGAACAGGCGCACGAACATCGAAAAGCTGCGGGTGACGCTTTCAAGCATGTTCAGCGGGATCATCGCCGGATTGGGCAGCGCGAAGCCGCGCAGAAAGCCACGCACACCACCGCCCCGCACGCCGAAATAGATGATCGACAGGAACACCAGCGCGGCCAGCGCCGCGGGCGTTTCCATCGCGCCGGTTGGCGGCGTCACGCCAGGGATCAGCGAGGACCAGTTGGCGGTCAGGATAAACACGAACAGCGTGCCGATGAAGGCGCGGTAGGGTGCGGGGGCGGCCCCAGTCACATCGCGGATCTGCCTGTCCATGGTGTCCACCAGCAGTTCCGCCGCCGCCTGCGCCTTTGAGGGCACCACTGTCAGGCGGCGGGTCAGAAGAGCGGCGCCCAGCACCAGTACCGCCATGATCGCCCACGTCACCACCACGGCGGGCATGATCGGCACCGGGCCCACCATGAACAACGGCAGCGATTGCAGCGGGCTGTCCATCAGATGGTCCGGCGCGCGGCGCGCATCACGACGACTCGCCCGATCAGCAAGCCCAGAGTCGCCGACAACAGAGGCCCCGCGCCTTGCATTGCGGCGACGATCAGCACACCGCCAAGGCCCGCCATGCGCAACACCACCAGAGCCAGACCGAGCAACGGCCCGCCCCGCCGACCCGAAAGCATGACATCGGCACTGTGCCGCACCATGCGGAAATACGTGACGCCAATCATCCACCCGCAAGCCAGCCACAGGGTCAGGATCAAAAGATTGGTCACGCGCTGACCATCCAGCGCCAGGCGAACCAGCCACCAAGGCCGAGCCCCACCAGCAGCAGCGGCGCCGTAAAGAACAGGCCGGTTTCAAACCGTCCGTCCAACCAGCGCCCCAGGAAGACACCGCCCAGCATCGGAGTCACGATGATCCAGCCCAGCACACCGATCTGCGCCAACCGCCGCGCCACCGACGCCTCGCCCTCACGGAGCCACGCCGATCGCCGTGCGTGATGCTGGCGGACTTCGCGAATCAACGGGTCTTTGTCCTCGGGCTCGCTCACACCCCTGCTCCCCTTGGTTTCGGCTGCAACCGGGCCAGCATCCGCCGCATGGCGGCGAGATGCAGACGGGAGGTTTCGACATGCTCGACCCGTTCTTCGTCCAACTCGGCGCGGAACCGGGCCAGCACATCGCGGTCGAGTGTCTCCAGAGTGTCGCCCGTCACCGCTTCGCGTGTTGCGATGGCGACGTGGCCGCCCTGCACCGTCAGCGCGCCGCCGCGCACGGCACAGAAATGCGCAGCCCCGTCAGGCCCCGCCCACGAGACGACCGAGACCGCAAGCCGGGTCAGGAAGTCGGCGTGTCCCGGCAGGATGCCAAAACTGCCGCTGGCATCGACGGCGCGCAAGCTGATGGCGGGCAGGTCGGCGATGACCGCAAGCGGCGTCATGATCCGCAGGCGCATGATTCCGGTCACGCGCCCTGTTCCTTGACCGCATTTTCCTTGGCGAGAGCATCGGCAATCGTTCCGACCATATAGAGCGAGGTCTCGGCCCAACTGTCCGCCTCGCCATCCAGTATGGCGCGGCATCCGGCCAAGGTGTCGGCGCGGCTGACCGATTGGCCAAGCGTGCCGGTAAAGGCTTCTGTCACGGCAAACGGTTGGCTCAGGAACCGTTGCAGGCGCCGCGCGCGGGTTACGATCCGCTTGTCGGCGATCCCCAGTTCCTCGATCCCCAGTAACGAGATGATGTCCTGCAGTTCGGCGAACCGCGCCAGCGTTTCGCGCACCTCGCCCGCGATGGCGTAGTGATCATCACCCACCAGGGAAGGGTCGAGCAGCGTGGAGGATGATGCCAGAGGATCAATCGCCGGATAAAATCCTTGCCCCGCCAGAGCGCGCGACAGCACGATCACGCAATCCATATGCCCTGAAATGGTGGTCACGGCCGGATCGGTGAAATCATCGGCCGGCACATAGACTGCCTGGATCGACGTGACCGCCGCCCCCGCCACCGAGGCGATGCGCTCCTGCAACCCCGCCACTTCGGTGGCCAGCGTCGGCTGGTATCCAACGCGCGACGGCAATCGACCCAGAAGACTGGAAATCTCCGCCCCCGCCTGCACAAAGCGGAACACGTTGTCCATCAGCAGAAGCACGTTCTGATGCTTCGTGTCGCGGAAGTATTCCGAGATCGTCAGCGCGGTCAGCGGTGCGCGCCAGCGCGCGCCCGGCGGTTCGTTCATCTGGCCGTAGACCAGCACCGTGCGAGGGAGAACGCCCGACTCCGACATTTCCGTCAACAGTTCATGGCCCTCGCGCGACCGCTCGCCGATACCTGCGAAAACCGAGATGCCGTCGTATTTCTCCGCCATGGCGTGAATCAGTTCCATCACCAGAACCGTCTTGCCCACACCCGCGCCGCCGAACATCGCGGCCTTACCGCCCTGTGCCATGGGCGTCAGCAGATCGATCACCTTGATGCCGGTCTCGAACACTTCTGTTGTGGTGCCTTGTGCGGCCAATGGCGGTGGTGCGGCGTGAATCGACCGGCGCGGGGTGCCCTCGGGCAAAGCGTCACCCAGATCGCGCGCGGAGCCTGTCACATCCAGAAGCCGGCCCAGAACCGCCGCGCCCACTGGCACCGTGATGGGCGATCCGGTCGACCGCACCGCCACGCCACGCGCCAGCCCCGCTGTTGCCTGTAAGGCGACCGCGCGCACAGTGGTCAGGTCCAGATGGCTTTGCACCTCCAGCATCAGCGGGCTGGGGCGGCCCCATTCGACCGCAAGCGCGTCATTCAGCGCAGGCAGCGTGCCCGCGTCATAGCGCACATCGACAACCGCGCCGCGCACGGCATGGACGCGCCCTTTAGGGGCTGCTTGGGGCATGCGCGTTCCCTTCGGGATGACACTTGCACGGCATCTGTCCCCACCTTCGCCCACCCTGTGGACGGGTATGCTGATCTGCATCAGGACCGCTACCGCCAGTTCCATTCGCAACCGTAAGCGGACCAGGCACCGCGGGGTCGGGTCACGGCGCCTGACCTGCGCTGCCGGGACGCGTCAGTCTGCCAGGGATCCCGTCACGGGCGGTTGTGGGCATGCCTCGCCAGTTGAATCGCGGCGCACAAATCGTCGGGGGTATAGGGCTTGTCGACCACCGGCACACCGCGGGCGCTTTCGGCGTCGCCATACCCCGTGGTGAGCACGAACGGAATATTGCGTGCGACGAGCACGTCGGCGATCGCGTCGCTGCGCACCCCGCCCATGTTCACATCCAGGAGGGTGGCGTCGAGCGCCTCCCGCTCCGCCAGGGCGAGCGCCTCCCGTATCTTGCAGGCCGGTCCAACAACCACCGCGCCAAGGTCCGCCAGGAAGATTTCGGCCATCGCGGCAACGATGAAATCGTCCTCGACCACCAGGATCCGCAAGCCGGCGAGCGGCTTCATTCCAGCGTGCTTCCCTCGGGAAGCGTCCCCCGCAACGTGCAGACCAGGCCATCGCGCCGAAAGTCCATCGATACTTCGCCATCGAAATCCTGAGCCAGCGCCCCCTCGAGCACCCGGGAGCCAAAGCCTCTCTGCCCAGCCGGCTCTACCGGTGGCCCCCCGTGCTCCGCCCAGGTCATCTCCAGGTTCGCAACCGAGTCAGGCGAGACCGACCACGCGACGTCGACGCGGCCGCCATCGACCGAGAGCGCCCCGTACTTCAAAGCGTTGGTGCAGAGTTCGTGCATCGCCATGGCAACCGTCACCGCCTGCTTCGGCGCGAGGGTAAGCGGCGGCCCCGTCACCGTTACCCGGTTGCATGGACCGCAGGACGCCTCGACCACCTGCCGGACCAGCGCCCCGAGAGAAATGTTCTGCCAGTTGGACTGGGTGAGCAGGCTGTGGGTAGCGGCAAGCGCCGCAAGCCGGGACTGAAACGTCGACAGGAGGTCGGCGGGGACAGAGGAGTTCTTGAATGTCTGGAAGGCCAACCCTTGCACGACCGCGAGAGTATTTTTCACGCGGTGATTTAATTCACCAATCAGGAACTCCCGTTGTTTTTCGAGACCCTTGCGCTCACTGATGTCCAGAAAATGGACACAGATACCCTCTGCGGCAGGATAGGCTCGGACATCGAACCAGGTGTCGAGCGGCGGGTAGAAGTCCTCGACGTTGCTGGCCTCCTGATCATCCATGGCCCGGCGGTAGCATTCGCCGAACGCCGTGAAGGCCGTTTCAGGAAACTCGCCCCAGAAGTTCTTGCCGATCAGCTCCAGGCGGTTCTTGCCCAACGGCCGCAGGATCTCTTCACCGCGATTGTTCAGGAAGGTGATCCGCCAGTCGCGATCCAAGGCGATGAAGCCGTCGGCGATGCTCTCGAGCAGTCGGTTCGCGCGTTGCTCGCTGTCCAGCAGGGCCTGCTGAAGACGGACCCGTTCGGTCGTCTCCATGCAGGCGCAGAACAGTCCCCCGACCTCGCCGGATTCGTCCTCCACAGGGGTATACGAGAATGAGAAATGCGTGACCTCGGAATATCCGCGCCGGTTCATCACCAGCGTGATGTCGTCCATGTGAACCGGCTCGCCCGACATGGTTTGACGGACGATCGGAATCAGGTCACCGCGGATCTCCGACCACACATCAAGGAACGGCTGGCCGAGAGCCAGAGGATGTTTGTCGGCCAGGATCTCCGCGTAGGCATCGTTATAGATCAGCGTGCCTTCTTCCCCCCAGACCACAAACATCGGTTGCTTCGCAGCCAACAGCAAATCGCACAACGTCTTGAGAGGGTGCGGCCAAGATTCGCGCAACCCCAGCGCTGAATCCTTCCAATCATGATCATCAATCAGCGCGGCCATCCTGCCGCGGGCGTTGAGGAATGCCCCTCGCTGCGCACCCATTCAGCCAATCCTTATGTGAAGACATCTCAATCGTGAAACCGTAGTTGAGGTTCCACGGCACTCCGAGGTGCCTCACGGACAACCGAAGACCGATTGGGGATCCAAAACGCGGGAGCAGTGTTCGCCGGAGGGGGCGCTCCGGAGGGGTGCGCGGGAGGGCTGCTACGTCAGCGCCGCCCGCATCTGGGTCGGCGCGACCAGGATCTCGTGGACGCTGGTGCGGGGATGCATGCGGGCGACGAACAGCACCGCCTCGGCGATGTCCTCGGGCTGGATCACCTTCTCCAGTTCGTCGGAGGTCAGCTTCACCGGGCGGCGTTCGAGGATCGGCGTCGCCACCTCGCCCGGGCAGATCGCGCAGGATCGGATGCCATTGGCGCCCTCCTGCATGTTTACCTGGGCGCTCAGAGACATCACCGCGTGCTTCGATGCGCCGTAGGCGACGCCCGCGACCTTGGAGTGGAAGCGGCCGGCCCAGGACGATGTGACCGCGATCAGGCCGTCGGCCTGCCGACGCATCGCCGGCAGCACGGCGGCGACGCCGTTGTAGACACCCTTGACGTTGGCATCGATCACCGCGTCCCAACCCTCAAGCACCCCGGGATCGTCGATCGCGTCGCTCCAGTTTCGCGGCGTGAGGTTGATGCCGGCGTTGGCGAACAGCATGTCGATCCGTCCGTGCGTCCGACCGATCGCCGCGGCGGCCTCGAAAACAGCGCCTCGGTCCACGACGTCGAGCGCCATCACCTCGGCACGGCCCCCGGTCTCGCGGATGCTGGCGGCGGTGCTCTCCAGCGGCTCGATCCGCCGGCCCGACAGCACCACGGTCATCCCGGCAAGCGCCAGCAGCCGCGCCGCCGCCTCGCCAATGCCGGTACCCGCACCGGTTATCCACACCACCTTCCCGTCGAGCGTTCGCATACGGCCGTCCTCCATGCTTCGGTTCAGGATCGTCCCGACCGCGACCCGCTACCGATCGGCAGGCCCGGCTACGGCCGGTGCCGGAACCGTCTCGGCGCGCGCCACCAGACGCTGCGACGCCAGCACCCCACCGACCAGAAGCAAACCGGTGAGATCGGTGTAGAAGCCGGGTTTGATCAGCACGATCGCGGCAGCGATCAGCATGATCCGCTCCCACCACAGTGTCTCGCGGATCAGGAAGCCGTGCAGGCCGGCGGCGAGACAGATCACCCCGATCGTGGCGGTGATCGCGGTCCCCAGGATCTCATGCCAGGGCCCGATGAACAGCAGCGACGGTCCGAACACGAACATGAACGGCACGATGTACCCGGTGGCCCCGAGTTTGACCGCCGCCCAACCGGTGCCCCAGAGGTCACCGCCGGAGATGCCCTTGGCGGCGAACACCGCGAGCGCCACCGGCGGGGTGATGACCGAGAGGCATGAGTAGTAGAAGACGAACAGATGCGCGGCCTCGACCGTGACTCCGAGCTTGACGACCGCCGGCACCAGCAGGGCCACCTGGATGATGTAGGCGGGGGTGGTGGGCAGGCCCATGCCGAGGATGATCCCGGCCAGCGCGGTCAACATCAGCGCCGGAATCAGGCTCTCCTGCGACAGGTCGACCACCACCGCCGTGAACTCGATGGCCAGGCCGGACAGCAGGATGACGCCGATGACGATGCCGGCGGTGGCGCAGGCGGTGGCGATCGTCAGGGTGTCGCGAGCGGCCTGAACCAGCGCCGCGAGCAGCACCGCCGGCCGCACGTAGCCGCGTGTGCTCTTGCGCAGCGCCGCCACCGGGAACACCGAGAAAATGCCGCACATCGCAGCATAGGGCGCCGAATATCCCGACAGCAGCACGCCCGTGATGACCAGCAGCGGAATGAACTGGTGCCCGCGTTCGCGCAGCACCTCGCCGGCTTTCGGCAGATCGGGCTTCGGCAGGCCCCGCATGCCGGTGCGGCGCGCCTCGAAGTGCACCGCCGCGTACACCGCCACGTAGAACAACGCCGCGGGAATCAGGGCGTAGGCAGCGACCGTCAGGTAGCTGACGCCGAGATACTCGGCCATAACGAAGGCGGCCGCGCCCATGATCGGCGGCATCACCTGGCCGCCGGTCGAGGCCACCGCCTCGACGGCGCCGGCGAAGGCCGGGCGGTAGCCGATCCGCTTCATCAGTGGGATCGTGAACACGCCGGTGGTCATGACGTTGGAGACCGCGCTGCCCGAGATCGTCCCAAACAGGCCCGAGGTGATGACCGCCACCTTGGCCGGTCCACCCGGCTTGCCGCCGGCCAGAGCCAGCGCGACGTCGATGAACAGCTTGCCGGTGCCGGTCTTCTCGACGAACGCCCCGAAGGTGATGAACAGCACGACATAGGTGGCCGACACGCTGATCGGGATCCCGAAGATGCCATCCATCGTCAGATAGACCTGGTCCAGCATCATCTGCGGGTCCAGCGAGGTGAACAGCAGCGCGTAGGCAATGAAAGCCATCGCCGTCAGCGACAGCGCGTTCCCCAGTACCCGCCGTGTCGCCTCCAGCACCAGCGCGACCAGGGTGATCCCGAAAACCCAGTCGGTCGGCCGCAAGTCGTCGACCGTCGCGAACCGGGTCTGGACATACTCGTACTCAATGAACAGGTAGCCGATGGAGGCGAGCGAGAGCGCGATCAGGATCCAGTCGACGGGCGACGGCGGTGCGTCGCGTGTCACCCGGAACCCCGTATAGATCAGAAAGCTGAGAACCAGCGCGAAGCCGAGATGGACGCCCCGGAAGATCAACGCTTCGGGCACGCCGACGAAGGCGACATAGAGGTGGTAGAGGATGAAGACGGCACCGATCACCGTCACCAGCAAGCTGGTCGTGCGTGCGTAGGTCATGTGGACGCCCTGCAGGCCCTTCCGGCGCCACCACGCTCGGGTGGCGCCGGATCAGGGAGGTTGCGGGAAACCCGGATCAGAGCGCGCCCTGTTCCTTGAAATACTTCGCCGCGCCTGGGTGGAACGGCACCGGCGACGGCGCGCCGAAGGTCTTCACGGTGGCGCCCTTGAAGGCCGCGTTGACGGAGACGAGGTCGGGAATCGCGTCGGTCATCGCCTTCGCCATCTGGTAGACGACGTCGTCCGGCAGCTTGCAACTGATGATGACGTGAGCCGGGAACTGGACGGTGAGGTTGTCCTCGGTCATGCCGGGATAGGTCCCCTTCGGCATGACGTAGCGCTCGAAACCGGAATTCACCCCCTTCAGCTTTGCGAGCATGTCATCCGGGATGTCCAGCATCTTGATCGGCCGCGAGTTCGCCATGTCCATGATGGCGCCGGAGCCGACCGTGGTGATGATCAGGGACGCCTCGATCTGGCCGTCCTTGAACATGTTGGCCTGGTCGGCGATCGAGACGAAGTTCATCTTGCCGGCACCGCCGAAGCCGACGCCGGCGATGTCCATCAGCATCTCGGCGACAACCGCGGTGGTGTTGCCGCGTGGCAGCGTTCCGACGCTCTTGCCCTTGAGGTCGGCGATGCTCTGGATGCCCATGTCGCCGCGGACGGTGATCTGCTGGACCTGCGGGTAGAGCGAGGCGAGATGGCAGACGTTCTTGTACGGCGCGGTGATGCCCTGGCCCTTGCCGGCCAGCGCGTCGACCGTCGAGATCATGTTGCCCATGCCGATCTCGGCCTTGCCCTCCTCGATCGCCTTCATGTTGATCAGTCCAGCGCCGGGCCGGTTCTCGATCGACATTCCCGGGATCGCCCGCTGCCACACCGAGGTCAGCGCGCCGCTGATCGGGATCCACGATCCGCCGGTGGGACCGGTGAAGTAGGTGAGCTTGGTCTGGGCAACCGCGGGCACCGCGGACAACATCCCGGCCGCGACCAGGGCGACCGACAAAACGCGACTATAGCGGGCGTGCATGGATGGTTCTCCTCCCAGGAGCGTCGGGCCTGGCTTGGGTGCCGGCTCTTGAATTCATCATACTGGAGAGTCTCCTCCGAATACGCAATCGAGCGCGGATCGCATCCATCCGCCCCCGATGGACGCCAGCGCCGCGCTGGCGGATACTGCGGCAATCTTCCCGCGAGCCGCGACAATGCCTACCGCCGAGTTTCCTCCCGACGGGCCGCCGAGCGGCCGGCTCGCCCGCTACCGCGCGGGCTGGGACCAGTTGTCCGCGAACGTCCGCGGCTCGATCTGGATGGTCCTGAGTTCGCTGGTGTTCGCGGTCATGGCCACCTGCATCAAGCTGCTCGGCCAGGACCTGCCGGTCATCGAGATCCTGTTCTTCCGACAGATGTTCGTGATCCTCGTGGTGCTGCCAGCCATCGCGCGGGGGTTTCCAGCGGTGCTGGTGACCAGCCGGTGGCCGGTTCACCTCACCCGGGCGCTGCTGGCCTTCGTCGCCATGACCGCCGGCTTCACGGCCCTGGTGCACCTGCCGCTCGCGGAGGCGACCGCCATCAGTTTCGCGAGGACGCTGTTCACCACCATTCTGGCCGTGATCTTCCTGCACGAGGTGGTGGGCTGGCGGCGCTGGACGGCGACCCTGGTCGGCTTCCTCGGGGTGGTGGTAGTCGCCCGGCCATCGCCCGAGCATTTCAACGAGTACGCTCTGCTGGCGCTGCTCTCGGCGTGCTTCGTGGCGGCGCTGCAGATCGCGTTGCGTTCACTGGCCCAGACCGAGCGGCCGGTCACCATCATGACTTACCAGAACGTCTGCCTGAGCGTGCTGCTGGCGGGTCCGGCAGCCTACCTCTGGGTGACGCCGACCTGGGAGCAGATTGGATTCCTCGCGGCAATCGGCGTCCTCATGTCGGTCGTCCAGTGGACCATGATCAAGGCCTACGGCATCGGCGAGGCCTCAGCCATCGCGCCGATGGAGTACGGCCGCCTTCTGTTCGCCACGGTCGCCGGCATCTGGGTCTTCGCCGAGGTGCCGACGGTGTACACCCTGATCGGCGCGACGCTGATCATCGCCAGCACGCTCTACACGGTCCACCGCAACAGCATCCGACAGGCCCCGGCTGCTCCGAAGGGGGCGGAGTGACCGGCGTGGTGATCGGGCGCAATCGGCCTCGAATCCGGCCCTAGCCGCGCGCCCGATCTCCGCATATTTTCGCCCCGTCGCGACGGCAAACGGAGAAGGCGGTGGAAGCAGGCACGACCGGGCAGGGCGTTCTGGAACGGGCGGGACGGTGGGTCGAAAGCCCGTCGATGCAATGGTTCATCACGGCCCTGATCGTGATCAACGCGGTCATCCTGGGGCTCGAGACGTCGCCGACGGTGATGGGGGCGATCGGCCCCGCCCTCCATCTGATCGATCAGGTCATCCTGGCAGTGTTCGTGGTCGAACTGGCGCTGCGGATCGCCTACCGCCGGCTGACGTTCTTCCGCGACGGGTGGAGCTTGTTCGACTTCGCGGTCGTTGCCATCGCGCTGGCCCCGACCACGCCCGGCCTGTCGGTGCTGCGCGCCCTGCGCGTGCTGAGGGTGCTGCGTCTGATCACGGTCATGCCGCGCCTCAAGATGGTGGTCCAGGCCCTGCTGTCGTCGCTTCCCGGACTCGGCGCCATCGCGATGCTGCAGGGACTGATCTTCTACGTCGCCGCCGTCGTTGCCACCAAGCTGTTCGGGCAGTCCTTCCCTGACTGGTTCGGCACCATCGGACACTCGCTCTACACGCTGTTCCAGATCATGACGCTGGAGAGCTGGTCGATGGGCATCGTGCGACCGGTGATGGAGGCCTATACCTACGCCTGGGCGTTCTTCGTGCCCTTCATTCTGGTAGCCACCTTCACCATGCTGAACCTGTTCATCGCGGTGATCGTCAGCGCCATGCAGGCGATGCAGCATCAGGAGACCGAAGCGGTCACCAAGGAGATCCGCGCGGCCACCCACGATGAAACCGAGACCGTGGTGGCGGAGCTTCGCCAGTTGCGGACCGAGTTGGCGGCGCTGCGGACGGTGGTCGAGACCGGCCGCCCGACCGGCTGATCAGTCCCGCAGCAGGTCACGCAGGGCGCCGCGATCGGCCTTGCCGGTCCCGCCGACCGGAAGCGCCGGGACCACGAGGATGCGGGTCGGCACCTTGTAGCGCTCCAGACGCTCTCCCAGCCAGCCGCGAAGCGCGTCCGGGTCGACGGCAGCGCCCGGTCGGACAACCACCGCGGCGGCGACGCCCTCGCCCGTTACCGGCTCCGGAAACCCGGCCACCAGGGTGGCCAAGACCGAGGGGTGGGCGGCCAGCGCGTCCTCGACCTCGCGAGGAGCGACCTTCAGGCCACCGCGGTTGATCATGTCGGAGGCGCGTCCGATCAGCCGCAGTCGGCCAACGGAATCGGGCGCCACCAGGTCGCCGGTCCGGAAGAAACCGTCGCTGTCGAACGCCGCCGCCGTCCGGTCGGGATCGTCGAGGTAGCCGGCCATTCCCCAGGGCGAGTTGATTCGCAGTTCGCCGTCCTCGGCCACCCGGACCGAGATGCCGTCGGCCGGGCAGCCGAGCGTGCCGGCAGCAAGGTCCATGTCCCCAGGGTCAACGAAGAAGTCACAGGTCCCGGTCTCGGTCAGCCCGTAGATGTCCCCGATCGACGCCGAGGGCCAGTCCTGTCGGAGCTGCTGCACCAGCACCGTCGACAGCGCTTCGCCGCCGGCGAGCACGGCACCGGAAAAGGGCGGCAATCCGGCGCCGAGCAGGCCGCGCAGCAGAGTCGGCACCGCCGGCAGGCAATCGACGCCCCCCGTCGACAGACGCTCGGCCACCGCGTCCGGAGCGAGGCGACGTGGAAACACCAGGACGCCCCCAGAGAGCAGAGTCAGCCACGCCACCCACTGGCCAAAGCTGAAGCTGAGTTGCAGGGCCAGCAGCGTTCGCCGGCCTGGCGGCCACCGCGTCCCGACGCCGATCGCCGTGAGCTTCGCGGCCTGCCGGTCAGCGCGAAGCACCACGCCTTTCGGGGTACCGCTCGAGCCTGACGTGAACACCACGGTCGAGGCGCCGTCGAGCATCGCCGAAGGGCGCAATTGTTCGAGAATGCCGGCGCGCCGCGGCGCCGGTGTCGAGCGGTGGATCGGCACCGCCACTCCGCCGGCACGGTAGACCGCCAGGAGAGCGACGATATCGGCCGGCCGGTTGTCGACGTCGACCGGCACCGGGGCGAACGGCCTCAACCCGTCGGCGCGCAACGCCCGCGCAGCGCGATCGGCCTGCGACACCAACTCGTTCCCGGAGATCTGGCCGTCGGGGCTATCCAAGGCGACACCGGCGCCGCGCCGGGCGAGCGCGTCGAACAGTCGATCGGCGAGCGGTGTCATGTCGGATCCCAGCGAGACAAACGCCCCCACGCGGCGTTACCGTCAGGCTAAGGGGTAACGAAACCCTCGGACAAGGACGGGACCGTGGCTAGGCGGGTGCTTTATGAGACGCGTGGGCCGGTCGCCCTGATCACCCTGAACCGGCCGGAGCGTCTGAACGCGATCGATCAGCCGATGCTGGACGAGTTGCAGTCGGCCTGCGACCGTGCCGAGGCCGATGACGCGGTCGGCGCCGTCGTGCTTACCGGCGCCGGCAAGGCGTTCTCCTCGGGCTTCGACTTGCAGGCGCAGGCCGCCGCCACGCCACAGGGAGTGTCAGACTGGCGACCGGTGCTGCGTCGGGATTTCGACGCCGCCATGCGGTTCTGGCATCTCTCCAAGCCTACCGTGGCGGCGGTGCACGGGCCGGCGCTCGCCGGAGCCTGCGAAATGTCGATGGCCTGCGACGTCACGGTGGCGGCAGAGGACGCGGTGTTCGGCGAGCCGGAGTTGAAGTTCGGGGCTGGCATCGTGGTGATGCTTCTGCCCTGGATCGTCGGACCGAAGCGGGCCAAGGAGATCATCCTGCTCGGCCTCGACCGGATTACCGCCGAGGAGGCCCGCGCCATGGGCTTGGTCAACCGTGTGGTCCCGGTCGGCCACGATGTCGAGGAGGCGCTCGCTCTGGCCCGGCGGATGGCCGCAATGGACCGGACGTTGGTACGGGAGACCAAGCGGGCGATCAACCGAGGCTACGACCTCATGGGGATGGGCGCTGCACTCGAAGCCGCGCTGGACATCGACACCCTGATCGAGGGAGAAGGCATGCCGACGAAACGGCGCTTCCTGGAGATCGCGCGGTCCGACGGTTTGCGCGCGGCCCTGGCTTGGCGTGAAGCGCGCGCCGCCGAGGCCGAGCAGGGAAACTCCGCGACTCTGGAACCGGCAGGCGCTAGATCACATTTATCGAACACCATCTAACACGAGGAGACGCCCACCATGGCCAAGGCGATGTTCGCGGCCGGATGCTTCTGGGGCGTGGAAGAGACATTCCGGAAAGTTATCGGCGTGACAGACGTCGCCGTGGGGTACAGCGGCGGCACAACCGCCGATCCGACCTACGAGCAGGTCTGCTCGGGCAACACCGGCCACGCCGAGGTCGTGCTGATCGAGTACGACCAGCGCAAGGTCGACTACGACGAGTTGCTCGAAGTGTTCTGGGATTGCCACGATCCGATCCAGGTCAACCGACAGGGTCCCGACATCGGCAGCCAGTACCGCTCGGCGATCTTCACCTTCGACGCCGAGCAGGATGCCGTCGCGCGCGAGTCGAAGCACGCCCACGACGCATCGGGGCGCTACGCTCGGCCGATCGCGACCGAGATCACCCCCGCCGGCCCGTTCTGGCGCGCCGAGGAAGGCCACCAGCAGTATCTGGCAAAGCGCAGTGGCGCGCTCGCCGAGAACGTCGTGACCTGAGCGGGAGCACCACGATGGCCAAGGTCGCGCTGGTGACGGGAGGTTCGCGCGGCATCGGCGCCGCGACGTGCCGGCTGCTGGCGCGCGACGGTTGGGACGTGGCGGTCAACTACCGAGCCGATGCCCCGGCGGCCGAAGCGGTCGTGGCGGACGTGGTCGCGCTCGGCCGGCGCGCCGTGGCGGTGCGCGGCGATGTCGGCAACGAGGTCGATGTCCTTGCCATGTTCGACACCGTGGAGCGCGCGCTCGGACCGGTCGAAGGCCTGGTCAACAGCGCGGGCGTCATCGGCATGAAGGGCCGGCTGGAGGCGCTGACCGTCGAGGCGATCGAGGCGGTGCTGCGAACCAACGTGGTCGGCTCGATCCTCACCTGCCGGGAAGCGGTCAAGCGGATGTCGACCCGCCACGGCGGAACAGGCGGCGCCATCGTCAACGTGTCCTCCGGCTCCGCCTATATCGGCAACCCCGGCTCCGGGGTGCTCTACGCGATATCGAAGGGCGCGGTGAACTCGCTGCACGCCGGCCTCAGCCAGGAAGTTGCCGGCGAAGGCATCCGGGTGAACGCTGTGTCACCCGGAATGACCGCGACCGACATGGTCAGCCAGGAAGCCATCCAGTACAGCCTGCCGAACATCCCGATGGGGCGTGCCGGCGAGCCGGAGGAGATCGCCGAGGCGATCGTCTGGCTGATGAGCGACAAGGCACGCTACGTCGCCGGTGCCAACATCCGGGTGGCGGGCGGACGTCCATGACGTGGTCGGCGCCACGTCACTTCAATCATTCACGAAGTGTTGAAATCCCAGCTTACCGTCGCGGTCGTATCGCGTAAGGTGCGGCCCGAACGACGGTAGAGATGGGAGCAGAGCGATGACAGCGCGCGTCGCCATCAACGGCTTCGGCAGAATGGGACGGCTGGGACTGCGGGCCGGGTTCGGAGCCACGGATTTTCGCGTCATCGCCGTCAACGAGATCGCCGGCAACCTGCAGACCGCGGCCCATCTTCTGGAGTTCGACAGCGTTCACGGGCGCTGGCCGATTCCAGTGACATCCGACGGCTCCACCCTGGTCGCTGGCGGCCAGCGCCTAGCCTACGGCTCGGCGCCGACCCCCTCGGAAATCTCCTGGACCGGCGACGAAGTCGATGTCGTCCTGGAATGCACCGGCCGTTTCAAGACGATGGACAGCCTGCGCCCGTACTTCGACCGTGGCATCCGCAAGGTCGTGGTCTCCGCCCCGGTCAAGGAGGCCGGCGCCCTCAACGTGGTAATGGGCGTCAACGATCACCTGTACGATCCGGGGCGGCACGCCGTCGTGACACCCGCCTCCTGCACCACCAACTGCCTGGCGCCGGTCGTGAAGGTGCTGCACGAGGGGCTCGGCATCGTTCGCGGCTCGATGACCACGATCCACGACGTCACCAACACCCAGGTCATCGTCGACGCGCCGCTCAAGGACCTGCGCCGCTCGCGGTCGGCGCTCAACTCGCTGATCCCGACGACCACCGGGTCCGCCACCGCGATCACGCTCATCTACCCGGAACTGAAGGGCAAGCTGAACGGCCACGCGGTCCGGGTCCCGCTGCTGAACGCCTCGCTCACCGACTGCGTGTTCGACGTCGCGCGGGACACCACGGTCGAGGAGGTCAACGATCTGTTCCGGACGGCCTCGGAAGGGGCGCTGGCCGGCATCCTCGGCTACGAGGAGCGGCCACTGGTCTCCGTCGACTACCTCAACGATCCGCGGTCGAGCGTGATCGACGCGCTCTCCACCATGGTCGTCGACCGGCGGATGGTTAAGGTCTACGCCTGGTATGACAACGAATGGGCGTACGCCAAGCGCATGATGGACCTGACCGCCATGGTGGCGCGCTCGCTCGCCTGATCGCGTGCTTCGGGAACACGGAGCCGACATGACGCACCTCCGGGACTACGCCTCGGTCACCGCCGCCTACTGGGCGTTCACGCTCACCGACGGCGCGCTGCGCATGCTGGTCCTGCTGCACTTCCATCGCCTCGGCTACTCGCCGATCGACATTGCCGTGCTGTTCCTTCTGTACGAGGCGATGGGGGTGGTCACCAACTTCCTCGGCGGCTGGATCGGCGCTCGGTACGGGCTGCGCATCACCTTGTTCACCGGGCTCGCGGTGCAGATCGCCGCCCTGGTGATGCTGTCGCTGACCGACCCCGCCTGGACCGTCGCGCTGTCGGTCGGCTACGTGATGGTCGCCCAGGCGCTCTCAGGGGTCGCCAAGGACCTCACCAAGATGAGTTCGAAGTCGGCGGTCAAGCTGGTGGTCGGGGCCGGCGACCGGGGCGGGCTGTTCAAGTGGGTGGCAATCCTCACCGGGTCGAAGAACGCCCTGAAGGGCGTGGGCTTCCTGCTGGGCGGCGTCCTGCTGGAGTATCTCGGCTTTGAGCCTGCGCTATGGTCGATGGCCGGCGCCCTGGCCCTGGTCCTGGCCGCCGCCCTTGCGCTGGTGCGCGCCGACCTCGGGCGTGCCAAGGGCAGGATCACGGGGCGGGACCTGTTCTCGAAGACCCGGGCGATCAACCTGCTGTCGGCGGCGCGGATCTTCCTGTTTGCGTCGCGCGACGTGTGGTTCGTGGTCGCCGTCCCGATCTTCCTCTACGACCAGCTCGGCTGGGGGTTCGACGAGGTCGGCGCCTTCATGGCAGCCTGGGTGATCGGCTACGGCATGGTGCAGGCGGCCGCCCCGCGGCTGCTCGGGCGCGGCGCCGCCGAGCGCGGCGCCGGTGCGGCGAAGCTGTGGGGCGCGGTCCTGATGGTGATTCCCGCTGGCATCGCGGTCGGATTGTCGCCTGAGGCCATGGGCTGGCTGGCAGAGGCGAGCGGGGCGCCCCTGCCCGCCGCGTTCCAGCCGGTCCTGCTTATTGGCGGCCTGCTGGTCTTCGGTCTGGTGTTCGCCCTCAACTCGTCGGTCCACTCCTATCTGATCGTCGCCTACTCGGACGCCGACAAGATCGCCCTGAACGTCGGATTCTACTACATGGCCAACGCCGTTGGGCGGTTTGCGGGGACGCTGTTGTCGGGGCTGCTCTACCAGTTCGCCGGTCTGGCGGGAACGCTCTGGACGTCGGCGGCGCTGCTGGCGGTCACCGTGGCGATCACGCTGTTCTTGCGGTCCACGGTCGGGCCGGGCGAAGCGGCCGTCGCCAGCCACGGCGCTGAGGCCGACTGACGCCGGTGCGGGCCCGCTGACGAATACGGCTCGCGTTTCGCGGCGCGCCGGATGATCATCGTGTCCCCGCTGCAGAAGAGCCCGCCGCAGAAGAGACCGCCGCAGAAGAGACCGCATGCCGGCCGAATTCGTCCCGCTGATTTGCGCGCTGGCCGCGGCGCTGACCTTCGCGATCGGCGACCAGTGCCAGTACCTTGGCGTCCGGTCGCTCGACTCGCGAAGCGGAACGATGATCTCGATCGTCACCTCGACCGCGTGTTTCTGGCTGCTGGCGCCGATTCTGCTCGATCTCAGCTACCTTGGCGCCGCCGGCATCTGGGTGTTCGCCCTGATCGGGCTGTTCAGGCCGGCGCTCAGCGCCAATCTGTCGGTGGCGGGGGTCAGGCATCTCGGGCCGACGCTGTCCAGCACGCTCAGCTCCACGTCGCCGCTGTTCAGCACTGCCCTGGGCGTGCTCTGGCTTGGCGAGATCCTCACCTGGCCGGTGGCGGTCGGCACCGTCGGCATCATCGCGTCGATCATCGTGCTGTCGCGGCGCGGCGGTTCAGGTGCCGCCGAGTGGCCGCTGTGGGCCCTGTTGCTGCCGATCGGAGCCGCCGCCATCCGGGCCCTGGCGCACGTGCTGTCGAAGCTCGGCATGGTCACGGTCCCCGACGCCTATCTAGCCGGGCTGGTGTCGTTCACCGTGTCCTCCATCGTCCTGCTGTCCACCCAGGCGGCACGGCGCGAGCGACCGCGGCTGCTGATCGGCGGCGGACACTCGGCCTTGTGGTTCGTCGCCAGCGGCGTCTCGATGGCGGTCGCCATCACGCTTCTGAATCAGGCGCTTCTGACCGGCGAGATCATCGTGGTGGTACCGATCGTCTCGGCCGCTCCGGTGTTCACCCTGCTGCTCAGCATCGCCGTGTTTCGCCGCGAGCGGCCGACGGCGCGTCTGGTCGGCGCCGTCGCCGTCGTCGTGCCCTCGGTGATCCTGATCGCGCTCGGACGGTAGTCCCGGATCTACCCCAGCGCCGCTTCCAACTCCGCCAGCAGGTCGTCGGCATCCTCGATGCCGACCGACAGGCGGACCAGGCCGTCGGAAATGCCGAGCGCTTCGCGGATCTCGCGCGGCACGCTGGCGTGGGTCATGATCGCCGGGTGCTCGATCAGGCTCTCGACGCCGCCGAGCGACTCCGCCAGCGCGAACAGCTCGCAGCGCTCCAGGAATCGGCGGGCGTCGTCCAGCCCGCCCTTCAGGACCGCCGTCACCATGCCGCCGAAGCCGCTCATCTGGCGCTTCGCCAACTCGTGCTGCGGGTGGCTCTCCAGCCCTGGGTAGAACACCGTCTCGACCTTCGGGTGCGCCTCCAGGAAACGGGCGATCTTCATGGCGTTGGCGCAATGCCGTTCCATCCGGATCGGCAGGGTCTTCAGCGCCCGTAGCACCAGGAAGCTGTCGAACGGCCCAGGCACCGAGCCGACGGCGTTCTGCAGGAACGCCAGCTTGTCGCGCAGAACGTCGCGGCCCTCGGCCACCACCGCCACCCCGCCGACCACGTCGGAATGCCCGTTCAGGTACTTGGTGGTGGAGTGCATGACAATGTCGAAGCCGTGGTCGAGCGGTCGTTGGATCCAGGGCGAGCAGAACGTGTTGTCACAGACGCTGATCAGGTTGCGCTTCTTCGCGACCTCCGCGATCGCGGCGAGGTCGACGAGCTTGAGCAACGGGTTGGTCGGGCTCTCGACCCAGACCATCTTGGTGTTGTCCTGGATGGCGGCCTCCAGCGCCGCCGGGTCCGACAGGTCGACGAAGCTGAACTGCAGTCCGGCCGAGCGCCGCCGGACGTTCTCGAACAACCGATACGAGCCGCCGTAGAGGTCGTCCATGGCGATCACGTGGTCGCCGGAATCCAGCAGTTCCAGCAGCGTTCCCATAGCCGCGAGGCCGCTGGAAAACGCGAAGCCGGCGCTGCCGTTCTCCAGGTCGGCGATGCAGGCCTCAAGCGCGAACCGCGTCGGGTTCTGGCTGCGCGAGTACTCGAAACCCTTGTGGACCCCGGGGCTCTCCTGGACGTAGGTCGACGTCGCGTAGATCGGCGTCATGATGGCGCCGGTGGTGGGATCGGGCTTCTGGCCGGCGTGGATCGCCCGGGTCGCGAAGCCGGTCCGGTTGCGGGTGGTCGCCATGCGGATCTCCGAGGTGTCAGCCGAGCGTGCGGCGCAGGTGGTTGATGAGGTCGACCTTGGTGACCATGCCGAGGAAGGTACCCTCGGCATCCTCGACGATCGCCACCTTGTCGGCCTTGAAGACCGACAGCAGTGCCGACGTGCCGGCCGACGCCGGCAGCGTATCGAGCCGGCTGGTCATGTGCCGGTCGACGGTATCCTTGAAGCAGTCGGCGCATCCGTGAACCGCCATCAGCAGGTCCTCCTCGTCCAGCAGGCCGACGATCCGGGTGCCGTCCATGACCGGAAGCTGCGAGACGTCGTTCGCCCGCATGCGGTTGTAGGCGGTGTTGATGGTGTCGTTCGGGCCGACCGAGATCACGCGGCCCTGATCGGCGCGGCGGGCGATCAGGTCACTTAGGTCACCCGCACGCGGCCGGTCGAGCAGCCCCTGTTCGGTCAGCCAGGCCTCGTCGAAAGCCTTCGCGAGGTACTTGTTGCCGGTGTCGCAGACGAAGGTCACCACGCGCAACGGCTCGGTCTGGCGCCGGCACCAGCGCAAGGCGGCGGCAAGCAGCGTGCCGGTGGACGTTCCGCCGAGGATACCCTCGGTGCGCAACAGATCGTTGACCGCCGCGAACGCCTCGGCATCGGTCACGGTCACGCCCTCGTCAATGATCGACAGGTCCAGGTTCGGCGGAATGAAATCCTCGCCGATGCCCTCGACCAGCCAGGATCCGCCCTCGTAGCTGACGCGACCGGTCTCGACCGCTCCGGCGACCACCGATCCGGCTGGATCGGCGACCACCACCCGAAGGGCGGGGTTCTTCGCCTTCAGGAACCGCCCGGCGCCACTGATGGTGCCACCCGACCCAACACCGGCGACCAGGGCGTCGACCCGGCCGTCCATCTGCGCCCAGATCTCCGGGCCGGTGGTGGTCTCGTGGGCGAGCGGGTTGGCGGGGTTGTCGAATTGGCTGGCCCAGAACGCACCCGGCGTCTCCGCCACGATCCGCTCGGCCATGTCCTGGTAGTATTCCGGATGGCCCTTCGGCACGTCCGAGCGGGTCAGCCTGACCTCGGCGCCAAGCGCGCGCAGGTGGCGGATCTTGTCGGCGCTCATCTTGTCCGGAATCACCAGGATCAGACGATACCCCTTCTGGGCCGTCGCCAGCGCCAAGCCCAGTCCCGTGTTCCCGGCGGTGGCTTCGACGATTACGCCGCCCGGGCGCAGCCGGCCATCGCGTTCCGCCGCCTCGACGATGGCAAGACCGATACGATCCTTGATGGAGCCTGTCGGATTCTGGTTCTCAAGCTTGACGAACAACCGGCACGGTCCAGCATCGAGGCGGGTCAACTCGAGCATCGGCGTGTTGCCGATCATCTGGAGCACGGAAGTGGGAGGAGGCATGGCCGTCTCCATGGCGGTTCTCGCAGACCCAAATATGGCGACGCAAGGCCGAGACGGAAGGGAGCGCACGGCGCAACAGCCGTTCCACCGCGCGACGGAGCGCTACTCCAGAATTCGATAGGTGAGCGAGAGCACCTGGTGCAGGGGCTCGAACTTCAGACGCTGGCTGCCGTACCGGTCAGTCACCGAGCGCCAGACCTCCTCGGCGTGGTCAAGCCGGGACAGCGAGTCGCCCAGTTCCGCAAACACGTCAGAGGCCGAACCCAGGAACGCGATGAACGGCCCCGGGCTCTGCTTGTCGATGAACAGCGCGCGGTACGCCGTGTTGTATTCATCGAGACGCGCGCGAACCTTGCGCCAGCGCTCCCGGAGCACGGTGCGGGTGGCGTCGCGGACGTCGAGTACGACCCTGCGGTTGCTTGAGGGGATGAGGTCGATCGGCTCGGCGCCGTTCCCCAACCACCCCGCAAACCGCCGGATCTGGGCCTCGAGAGACTTCAACCGATAATCGTAATAGATGACACCTTTCCAGGCGTGCAGCGCCGCCGGAGCCTCGGACCGGTCGAGTTCCATCGCCTGGATGATCGGCCCGAGGCTGTCCATGTCCTTGGCGTCCCACAACTTCTCGATCAGCTGGCGAAGCCGGGCCTGGGCGCGGGAGGCATCGAGTCCGCCATACGCGAACTCGACGATCGGACGGAACCGGTCCATCACGTGCTCGCGGATCCGGCTCCATTCCTCCTGGGAGATCTCGAAATACGCTTGGTGAGGGCTGATCCCCTCCGCCAGCAGCCGGTCCTTGAGCAGGAACGGGTCGAGCGACGGGAGCTGATCAAAGATCTGGATGATGTCGCGGTCGTGGATGTAGTCCTCGACGCCGCGCTTGCGATCGAACCCGGCCTGGAAGGCCAGCGCGTTGTCGAAATTCGAATCCCCCGTGAAGATCGACTTGCCGCCCTCGAAGGCGTTGGACTCGTTGAAGGCGAAGTACAGCTTGGTTCCGACGCGGTTCACCCGCCCGGGCATGTAGTTGTCGTCGCGTATGGCCTGCTTGATGAAGATGATCCGGTGCAGTTCCGGGTGCCGGAACAGGAAGTTGTCCGGGCCAGCCCCGGTGTCCTGAACAAGCCGGTGGAGCCGGTCGACATGATAGACACGCGAGGAACCGGCGTTGAGCTCGGTCGCGAGGTGCTGGGCTGAGAGTTTGTCGGAATCGACGAGCTTCGATGGATCGATCATTGGCCGGCCGGCGGTCGAGGTTCAGCGATTCTAGCACAGGGGTATGCAGGTCCCATGGCGGAAACGCCGGGCCGAGGGTCCAAGGTCAGGCCATCCACGCCTCGATCAGGTGGGGCCCCGGCTCGGCGATCGCCCTGGCGAGAGCGTCATTGAACGCGTCGGCGGTGTCGACCCGCACGCCGGCCACGCCCATGCCCTTGGCCAATGCCACCCAGTCCAGTTCCGGTCGATCCAGGGTCAGCATGTCGATCGCCTTGCGGCCCGGGTTCTCGGCCCCGACGTTGGTCAACTCGTGGCGCAGGATCGCGTAGGAGCGGTTGGCGAAGATGATGTTGACGACGTCGCAGCTTTCGCGCGCCTGTGTCCACAGCGCCTGCAGCGTGTACATGCCGGAGCCGTCGCCTTCGGTGCAGATCACCTTGCGGTCCGGGCAGGCGATCGCCGCCCCGGTGGCGTAGGGCAGGCCGAGGCCGATCGACCCGCCGGTCAGCGCCAGCCAGTCGTGCGGCGCCGAGCCGACGGTGAACGGCATGAAGCCGCGGCCGGAGGTCACGCTCTCGTCGGCGACGATGGCGTTCTCGGGCATCAGCCGCCCGAGAGCGGCGGCGACCGCCTCCGGCGTCAGCGCGCCGGTAGCGAGTTCCGGTCGCACGGCCTCCTGCAGCTTCGGGATGGCACTCCAGGCGTCGAGCTCGTCGCACAGCGCCGTCAGCACCGCCAGATGATCGTCGCCGATCTCGGCCAGCCGATGCACCGTGCAACCGTCGGGGACCAGCACGCTCGGCTTGTTCGGGTAGGCGAAGAACGCCACCGGCACCTTGGTGCCGAGCAGGATGATGTCCTGCACGCTCTCGAGTTGCTTGAGGGCGATGTCCACCGGGTATTGAATGCGTTCGATCGACACCCGTCCGGCGCCACGCTGCCAGCGGCCGTTGGAGGTCTGGCAGGACAGCCGGCAGCCGGTCTTGGCGGCGATCCGCCCGGCAATCTCCAGCGTGTCCGCCCGCAAGGCCCGTCCCGACATGTGCAGCAGGGCGCGACGGCCCGAGGTCAAGGCCGCGGCGGCCTCGCGCACGGCCGTGGCGTCGGGCCCCGGCAGCGGCGCCGGCGCCATCGGCCTGGCCGGGCCGTCGGAGTCGTCCCAGGCCGTGTTGGCCGGCAGGATCAGTGTCGCGATCTGACCCGGCGGGCCCATCGAGGCGGCAACCGCCGCCGCACCGTCGCCCGCGACCTCCTTGGCGCTCCGTGAGGTCTTCACCCAACCGGACACCGGCCGGGCGATGCCCTCGATGTCGGCGGTCAGCGGTGCGTCGTACTCGATGTGATAGGTCGCGTGCTCGCCGACGATGTTGACCACCGGCGTGAACGCCTTCTTGGCGTTGTGCAGGTTGGCCAGGCCGTTGCCCAGGCCCGGCCCCAGGTGCAGCAAGGTCGAGGCTGGCTTGTCGGCCATCCGCGCATAGCCGTCGGCCATACCGGTGACGACACCCTCGAACAGTCCCAGCACGCAGCGCATGCCGTCCACCCGGTCGAGGGCGGCGACGAAGTGCATCTCCGAGGTCCCGGGGTTGGTGAAGCAGACGTCGACGCCGGAAGCGACCAGCGTGCGCACCAGGGATTCCGCGCCGTTCATGGGGTCCGTCCTAGAGGCTGAGACTGCGAGGGCCGGATCATGGCGGCTCGCGGCATCCGGAACAACCCCGAGCGCTTGCCAAGCGTGGGGCACCGGGCGTGAAATCGCCGATGGTCGCCCCGGGAGGATACCGTGACCCACGACGACGACGCCCTGCCAATCATCGACGCGCATCATCACTTTTGGGAACTCGGGCACGGGCGCTATCCGTGGCTCGAGGAGCACGTTGTGCCGTTCCGATACGGCGACTATTCCGCCATCCGGCGGAGCTATCTCGTCGATGACTTCCGCCGCGATCATGGTGGTCACGCCATCGTCAAGTCGGTCCACATGGAGGCCGAGTGGAACCCGCGCGACCCGGTCGCCGAGACACACTGGCTGCACGCCCTGCACGACCGCACCGGCTGGCCGCACGCTGTGGTCGGGCAGGCCTGGTTGGCCCGCGACGACATCGCGGACGTGCTGAAAGGCCACGCTGCCTGCCCGCTGGTCCGTTCGGTGCGCCAGAAGCCGTCAGCGGCCGCCTCGCCGGCGGCGTTCGTCGCGGCGGCGCCAGGCTCGATGGCAGACCCTGCGTTCCGGGCCGGCTACCGCCTGCTGGCACAGCACGGGCTGCATTACGATCTCCAGACGCCGTGGTGGCATCTGGGCGAGGCGGCCGATCTGGCCCGCGATTTCCCGGATACCCTGGTCATCCTGAACCACACCGGCCTGCCGTCCGACCGCTCGCCGGCCGGATTAGGCGGCTGGCGGGAGGCGATGGCGAGGTTTGCCGCGCAGCCCAACACCGCGGTGAAGATTTCCGGCATCGGCGTGCCCGGCCAGCCTTGGACGCCGGACCTCCAGCGCGGGGTCGTGCTCGACACCATCCGGCTGTTCGGGCCGGAGCGCTGCATGGTCGCCAGCAACTTCCCGGTCGATTCGCTGTGCGCGAGCTACTCGGCGATCTTCTCCGGCCTGAAGGAGATCACCGCCGCGCTGCCCGCGGCGGCGCGCAGGGCGGTGTTCCACGACACCGCGGTGCGGATCTATCGGCCGGCATAGGTCGATCGGAAGTTGACCGGTTGTTTTTACATGCTCATCTGGCCCGGGCCGCTCCACGGCGCTACTTTGTCGGTAACACCCGACGAGGCGGAGCGGTCGACCAGCTGGTGGACGACAGTCACCCCACCCATGCTTCTTATCTGGAAGGCCAGCGGCTGGTCCGTCGGGCGATGAACCCGCCGATCCGGGCAGTGCTTGAGCATTGGCTGGGGCTTCACGACCGGGCTCGGTTGCCGGCGCGCGAGGATCTGGATCCGGTCGACCTGCCGCGGCACGTCTTTCCGTATCTGTTTCTGCTCGAGAGGCGTGACGCAGGCCTCTGGCGATTGCGGCTGACAGGGTCTCACGTCGTTACGGGCCTCGGCCACGACTTCACCGGCTGCGATCTGGTCGACGAGCAGATTCCGAGCATCTCACAGTCGCGAACCGCCCGGTTGCTGCCGTCGATCCTGGAGACCGGGCTGCCGGCGCACTTTCACGGCCGGTCGGAATTCCGCTTCCTGGTTTATGACGACCACGAGCAGATCCTGCTGCCGTTCCGTCACCTGAACAGCGCCACGGTCGACGTCGTCCTGGGGGCGATCGTTTACGAGGGTTTGGACGAACCTTACGGGCCGGGTTCGGCGTGGTAGCGGGCCGGCACAGCGCGTCGTGCCGGCCCGCAATCCGATCCGGCTCACCGTTCACCCCATCAGCGTCCGAGGCAGCCAGGTGATGATCTCCGGCCAGATCAGGAACACCGCCACCGTGATGAAGTCGGCCACCACGAAAGGCCCTACACCCCGAAACACGGTGGAGATCGGAATGTCCGGGCGCACCGCCGCCACCACGAAGCAGTTCAGTCCGATAGGGGGCGTTACCAGACAGACCTCCGCCATCTTCACCACGATGATCCCGAACCATATCGAATCGTAGCCGAGCGCCATGACCGCCGGGTACACCACCGGCAGGGTCAGCAGCAGCATGCCGATCGCGTCCATGAACATGCCAAGGACCGCGTAGGCGAGCAGGATGCAGACCATCACCACCCACGGCTCGAACGGCAGCGAGGCGATGAAATTCGTGAACTGCTCGGGCAAACCGGCGAAGCCCAGGAACCGGACAAAGATCAGCACGCCCCAGATCAGGCTGAAGATCATCACCGTGAGCTTGGCGGTATCCAACAGTGACTCCCGGAGCCCCGGCCAGCGCATGCCCTTGGCCACCGCCATCAGGAAGACCACGAAGGCCCCGAGCGCGCCCGCCTCGGTCGGCGTCGCCCAGCCGAGGTACATCGCGGTGAAGATGATCACCACGACCGCGATCACCGGGAAGGTGCCGGGGACCGCCTTGATCCGGTCCGACCAAGTGTAGCCGCGGATCGGCGGGCCGACCTTGGGATCGATCT
>Ga0075108_10000005_pt1 | contig 142770 bp, 109 predicted proteins | sample AntAceMetag02UK1_FD_69797 | JGI IMG/M metagenome (GOLD analysis project Ga0075108, IMG submission 69797) | Saline lake microbial communities from Ace Lake, Antarctica - Antarctic Ace Lake Metagenome 02UK1 | ecosystem: Environmental > Aquatic > Non-marine Saline and Alkaline > Saline | place...
CGAAATGGCTGTTTGGCGAGGACCCGGCAGTTTTCGTATATCTAGTGCTGATAGTTTTCACCGTATTGAATTGGATCCAGATGTAACTTGTTGGACACTGTTTATGCCAGGTCCACAAAAACGTGAATGGGGTTTCGCTACTCGAGCAGGATGGGTGCAGCACGATCAATATATAGAAAGTAAAATAAATGGATACTAAAGTACACGAAATTATGAATATTGCTTCTGAAGAATGTGCAGAAGTAATTCAAGCAATTAGTAAATGTCACAGATTTGGTTTGAATAACTATAAACCAGGCAAGCCACTAACTAATGCTCAACACCTAGAAGTAGAATTAGGGGATTTACTTGCTATGGTAGATCTGTTAAAATCTAATAACATTGTAACACAAGAAGGTCTTGATATTGCAAAAGCAGCCAAGATTGAAAAACTTAAGAAATGGTCTAACATATATGAGTAAATTAAAAATAGCAGAATTGTTTTATTCAATTCAAGGAGAAGGACGCTATATGGGAGTGCCCAGTGTCTTTCTTAGGACCTTTGGCTGCAATTTTTCTTGCAGGGGTTTCGGTATGCCACGTGGAAAACTAAGTTCAGAAGCCGAAGACATTGCAGAAGTTGCACATATGTATAACAAATACGAATTACTTCCACTTGTGAGCACAGGATGTGATAGTTATGCATCGTGGCATCCGAGTTTTAAAAATCTAAGCCCAATGCTTACTAGTGATGCTATTGCAGATCGCATTGCAGAAATTATTCCTCACGGTGAATGGCGAGATGAACACTTGGTTATCACAGGCGGTGAGCCTTTGCTAGGTTGGCAACGTGCTTATCCAGACTTACTGAATCATCCTAAGATGCAGGGTTTAAAAGAAATTACATTCGAAACCAACGGTACTCAAGAACTTACATCAGAGTTCAAGCAGTACTTGCATACTTGGAAATCACATCATGACAAAGATTTTTGGAGAGAGATCACATTTAGTGTAAGTGCTAAATTGCCTTGTAGTGGAGAAAAGTGGGAAGATGCAATTAAGCCAGAGATTGTGTGCGAGTATGAAAAATACGGTACAGCATATCTTAAGTTTGTGATTGCCAACGACCAAGATTTTGCTGATGTTGAACGTGCCGTTACTGAATATCGTGCTGCTGGATTTACAGGTCATGTATACTTGATGCCAGTCGGCGGTGTGGAAAGTGTTTATGCGATGAACAATCGTGCAGTAGCAAACCTAGCAATGAAGAACGGGTTACGATACAGTGATCGACTACAAGTACCGTTGTTTAAAAACGAATGGGGTACCTAATGAAAAAAATTATTAAAAAACTTTTTGGCATTGACAAGATAGAAGCCGATATAGTAAAAGCAGTAGAGGCAGAAGAGCAGCGGCTTAAGGAGCAAGAAGAGCGGCTTAAGGAGCAAGAAGAGCAATTAAAGGAAGAAGAAATGGAACTTTTAAAAAAGAAAAATCCTAAAGAGTATGCTACTAAAAATAAAGAACCGTGGGTAGCCGTTTTAGATACTCATGTTAACAAAGAAAATGTTCGTAACGGATTTTTTGAACTTGACTGGAATGAATACTTTGTGTTACAATTACGAAGTGCAGGCTATTCTGGTAATACAGATGAAGAAATAGTCGACTTATGGTTCCAAGAACTTTGCAGAAATGTCGGTGCTGAAGAAGATGTCGATATGGAACGTAGAGGTAGTGGATATATTAATCGTGCCCTTAGAGATGACGGCAAAACAGAGGTCAGTTAATGGAAACATATATTATTGTAGACACAGCAAATACTTTCTTTCGTGCTAGACATGTAGTTCGAGGCAGTGTAGAAGACAAAGTCGGTATGAGCATCCATACTGTGTTAAGCAGTGTTCGCAAAGCATGGAGAGATTTTAAAGGATCCCATGTTGTATTTGCATTAGAAGGTCGCAGTTGGCGTAAGGATTATTATGCTCCCTACAAGCGGCAACGTACCGAAGCAAGAGCAGCACAAAGTCCAAAAGAACAAGAAGAAGATCGTGTTTTTTGGGAAACATTTGACGAATTTAAATCCTTTATTTCAGAAAAGACTAATTGCACAACATTGCAACATCCACAGTTAGAAGCAGATGATCTAATTGCAGGATGGATACAAAGTCATCCAAATGATAATCATATTATTATTTCAACTGACGGGGACTTTGCTCAACTTATTGCACCTAATGTAAAACAATATAACGGTGTCAGTCAAGTTACAACTACTCACGAGGGATACTTTGATGAGAAAAATAAACGTGTAAAAGATAAAAAAACCAAAGAAGAAAAGCCTGCTCCTAATCCAGAATGGCTGTTGTTCGAAAAGTGCATGCGTGGAGATACTAGCGACAATGTGTTTAGTGCATATCCTGGTGTTCGAGTAAAGGGAACAAAAAATAAAATTGGACTTACAGAAGCATTTAACGACAAACAGTCTAAAGGGTTTGCATGGAACAATATGATGCTACAGCGATGGACTGATCACGAAAGTGTCGAACATCGTGTGTTAGATGATTATAATAGAAATGTAGTGCTATGTGACTTGACTGCACAGCCGGATAATATTAAACTGTTGATAACAGAAACAATTAATAATGCAACTTCAGTTGATAAAAATATTAGCCAAGTAGGCATTCGATTGTTAAAATTTTGTGCAACTTATGACATGCAAAAAGTCAGTGAGCAGGTGCAAAGTTATGCAGATCCATTAAACGCAAGGTATACAATATGACAACAATTGCAAAAGTATTAGTTCCTAATAAAAGTTGGTTGTTAGAAGACAACGGACTAAAAATAGGTACACTAAACAAACAAAGAAGTTCTTATTATATTTTAAAAAACGGCGAAGAACTTTCATTAGGTAATGCAAAAGACCTACAGGAAAAATTAGGCAATATATTATTTGAACCAGAATTAACCAAAACATATGTAACTAAAGAATATGCAGTGTACGAATATCCATGCAATTCAAAACCTTACGGAGCAGTTTATAATATTAAACGTAAATTACCTATATATGCAAAAAGTACAAAAAGCAAAAGTCAGTACTGTGCAGGCTATTATGTAATTAAATTCCGTAAAGGATGGGTTAAAAGTTATTGTCCTAAACTAATTACTCTAGATAGATATCCATTTTACGGACCGTTTAAAAGCGAATCAGAAATGAAAAATATGCTATCTACTATTAATAAAAAAGAAAATGAAACAAATTAATACATTATCAATAGAAAATTTCTTGGAAAAGGCTCGAATTGCAGTCAAATCTAATCAAAAACAGATAGTTTTAGACATTAAAGAAGCCCAGGCATTATACGATAGTATAGCGCTAGTAATGACTAGACTAACTGGCAAATTAGATGCTGAAATAAATAAACCTGTAGAAGAAACTGTTATTCAAGTGGCAATGGACGGCGGCGGATTTAAGGAGTAGACTACTAAATATATGCGTATATAACTGGAGATTGTACGTATATGAGTAGACCTAAACCAAATGTGTTATTAGAGATAACAAACAAACAAACATATAAAACTGAACAAGTTTTAGAGTCTGATGCTATATGGGCAGTGTTTTATAAAGATAAGCCAGTTAATCTTAAAACTACAAGTTTTATTGCTCAAGATACCGGACCTAAATATAAAAAAGTAAGTTTTTCAAATAGCGGGCATGCGTACAATCTTGCAGAAAAACTTAATAAAACTTTTAATTGTAATGACTTCTCCGTTTATAAATTAACATCTGGAGAAAAAATTGTTGACGAATCAAAGAAATGATATCACTTGTTATGTACTAAAATCATTAGGAAAGCAATACGACAACGAATATGTAAAAAATATGCTTCCTAGATTTTGGGTTAATCCTAGGCAAAAAGAGTCAGGCGGGCTTAGACTAACCGAAGACGGATATAAATGGCTCAAAGAAGCCGATATCAAAGACTACCAAATTGATATTCCAAAAGGAATAAGTTGGACAAACCAATTAATTATTTGGTTAGATCAGTATGTAGAAAGCCCATTTTATCTTACATCCAAAAGTATATTTGTTTTCAATGAGCGCATGGCTGTACAATTGGTATTATTTTCTGGAAATGTTGCTAAATTTGGATTAACAAAAGCCAAGGCTGTTGCAAGAAAACAACAAGAAAATAGTTGACATAGAAACTGAAAACCTGTATAATTTATACATACACTAAAAAGCAGTGTATTAAATTTCAAACACTATTTCAAAGGATTTAAAATGGCAGAATCAATGAGCGGCAACCGTACTGTTAGCCCTAACGAAGCAAAGCGTAGTTTGCGTAAATGTGTAAAAATTCAACGTCCTGTGTTTATGTGGGGTCCTCCAGGCATTGGTAAGTCTGACATTGTTCATCAAATTGGTGCAGAACAAGAACGTGAAGTTATCGACGTTCGATTAAGCCTGTGGGAACCTACTGACATTAAAGGTATTCCGTATTATAATGCAGATATGAAGACTATGACTTGGGCTCCTCCTTCAGAGTTGCCGACTGATCCAGAATCTACTGCTATTCTGTTTTTGGACGAATTAAACTCTGCGGCTCCTGCTACTCAAGCGGCTGCGTATCAGTTAATCCTAAACCGTAAGGTTGGTACCTACGTGTTGCCAAAAGGTGTTAGTATTATTGCCGCAGGTAATCGTGAAACTGATAAAGGTGTAACTTATCGTATGCCTGCTCCGTTGGCTAACCGATTTGTTCACATTGAGTTACGTACTGACTTTGACGACTGGTTGATGTGGGCTACTAGCAATCGAATCCATGAACAAGTTGTAGGTTATGTGTCTTTTGCCAAAGCAGACTTGTACGATTTTGATCCACGTAGTTCAAGCCGAGCGTTTGCTACTCCTCGTACCTGGTCATTTGTTAGCGAGTTGCTCGACGATGATGATTTGCCAGAAAACACTTTGACCGATTTAGTTGCAGGTGCAGTCGGTGAAGGTCTTGCAGTTAAATTCATGGCACACCGGAAAGTTGCCAAACAAATGCCTAAGCCAGAAGATATTTTGGCAGGTAAAATTTCCAAATGCGATATCAAAGAAATTTCTGCAATGTATTCGTTGACTACTTCCATGTGTTACGAACTTCAAGAAGCAGATAGGAAGAAGGTTAAAAATTGGGACGAAATGAGTGATAACTTCTTTTCATTCATGATGGATAACTTTCCGACTGAATTGGTTGTCATGGGTGCCAAAGTTGCTCTTACTAACTACGGGTTGCCGTTTGATGCTTCTAAAATGAAGAACTTCGATCGCTTCCACGAAAAGTACGGCAAGTACATTATCCAAGCAATGGAAAACTAAAATAGGCCCTACGGGGCCTATTTACTTGACAAAATGGTAAAAAGACTATATAATATTAACATAGACAACGCAAAAAGGATCAAAATGTCAGCAGTAATGAAAACTGAAAAAATTGCAAAGCCAGTTAAAACTAAAGAATATTCTCAAGCAGATAAAAATAAAATTGTAGAAAAACTAGTTACTGCTCGTGTAGGTCTGTTGCTTCGACATCCTTTCTTTGGTAACCTAGCAACTCGCATGAAATTAATCGATGCCAGTGATTGGTGTTCAACTTTAGCAACTGATGGTCGTAATTTTTATTACAATTTAGAGTTTGTTAATAAACTCAAGCCTAAAGAAGCAGAATTTGGGTTTGCTCATGAAGTGTTGCATAACGTATTTGATCACTTGGGTCGTAAAGAGCATCGTGACTCTCAATTGTCAAACATTGCCGCAGACTTTGCAGTTAATCAAATTCTTAAAGATGAACGCATTGGCGAAGTGCCGCATTTTATTAAGATTTTACAAGATAACAAATACCGTGGCATGAGTTACGAAGAGATCTATGATGACCTATATGAAAATGCAGAAAAAATTAATCTATCTGCTCTCGGTGAATTGTTAGACGAGCATTTAGACGGAGAAGGCGACGGCGACGGCGACGGTGATAAAGACGGTACCGGACGTCCTCGCCTGAGTGCCGAAGAACGTAAAAAAATTCGTGACGAAATCAAGGAAGCAATGGTAGCGGCTGCTCAATCAGCAGGGTATGGCAATGTTCCTGGAGGTATTCGACGTCTTATCCAAGATTTTACTGAACCTAAAATGGATTGGCGTCAATTGTTGCGCATGAATATTCAAAGTATTATCAAAAGTAATTTTAGTTTTAATCGCCCTAACCGCAAGAGTATGCATAGTGGTGCAGTGTTGCCGGGTTTAATGAATGAAGAAACTATTGATGTTTGTGTAGCAATTGATATGTCAGGTTCAATTAGCAACAGTCAGGCCAAAGATTTTATTAGTGAAGTCAAAGGCATTATGGACGAATATCAAGATTTTAAATTGCAACTATGGTGTTTCGATACTGAAGTATACAACTATGCTTCATACAGCGGAGACAGCGCACACGAAATTTTGAACTACGAAATTAAAGGTGGGGGTGGTACAGCATTTGAAGCCAACTGGGAATTTATGAAGGAAGAAGGCATTGAACCCAAACGGTTTATCATGTTTACAGACGGATATCCGTGCGGTACCTGGGGCGATGAAGAATACTGCGAAACTTTATTTGTAGTACACGGTAATGATTCCATTGTTGCACCATTTGGCCAGACTGCCCATTATAAATAAAGTAGGTATATAATGGGCATTTATAAAAATGATGTAAATCCATTGAATGTTTTAGGTATGAGGCGATTAACGCAAATACCACCTAATTTTACAAAATTTCAAATTAAAAATTTTGTAGATATGAGAGAACTAGATCGATGGATTTATCTAAATTTAAATAGTAGGTACTGTGTCAAAAAATCTACCGCGGTGGTAGAAAATAAACTAACTACTATTATTGAAGTCGGAATAGAAGATCCAAAAGAAGTCTCTATGATGACTTTAGCCTGTCCACATTTAAATTAATAAGGAAATAAAATGTCAGAAGAACAAAAAGGGCCAGAACTAACTGTTACTGATTTGCAAAATATTAGATCAATCATCGATATTGCTGCTACTCGAGGAGCATTTAAAGCAAACGAAATGGCTGCTGTAGGTGCAGTATTCAATAAACTTGATGTGTTTTTGGCAGCAGTTGTGCCTGCTCAACAAAAAGAGCAGGCAGAAGCAGAAGCAGCCGCTCAACCAGAATAAGGATTAAATTATGAAGCATGTTGGAAAAATGAAAAATAACGGCGCAAGAGTTGCCGTAGTATATAGGACACTTCCAGGTGACCATCTTAGCGCTCTCGTGGTAGGTACCAACGGTTTAGGTGATTCCTACCACGACGGATTGATGCAAATAATTGAAGAACCATCAGGGCAAAGTGCAAATGAACTAGCAGATATTTTGGCTGTTCGACGTTTCCCAGACGGACGCAACATGTTAGAATTTTTGCATGTTAATGGTCATCTTAAAAAAGTTGCAACTAATGCAGTGCTAATGACTCCTGCTCCTCAGACTCAAATTCAATTAGACGAGTTAAACAAATTGATTGCAGATCAAAAGGGTCTTCGATTAGAAGATCTTTCTATTGCAGAAAATGCAGAATCAATTGCTCCGGCAGTTAAAACATTGCCAGAGGTAACACCTGCTCCTGCTGAAGTTGTAGAATCATTTGACCTTACACCGGCAGAAATGCGTAGTAGAGCAGATACTCTTTATAAAGAGGCTGCTAAGTTGCGTAAGGATGCAGATGCAATGGATCCGCCAAAGAAGAAAACTACTAAAGAAAAAGTAGAAGCATAAAAAAAGCACCCTCCGGGGTGCTTTTTTTAAACTAAAATTTCTATTATCCCGTAGTCGCCTTCGAAGTCTTGAAGTGCCTTTCCTATAATTGTTAAAGGATTTACTGGCTCATTTGTATTTCGAGCAGTAGCATGTCCCGGTAATGCAGACGACACTAACGCATTACCTTTCTTAATAGTGCCGGTTACTTTACAAGGAACACGACCACGCAATGCAACAGCAACACCGTTTACTAAACCTGAGTTCATTAAGTATGCCGGATCACTGGATACCACACCAATTACTTCTTCAGCAGCGTAATCTGTACATATAGTTACTTCTGCTCTTCCGCCAATTTTTAAAACAGTTCCTGGTTCATAGTCAGTATCTGCTAGATATTTTTCTGCTAGGTCTGCATATTTTGCCGACGTTGCAGTTGCTGTTAATGTGCCTGCACTAAAATTTCCGCTTGCATCACGAGCAACAATAGTATTAGCAGTATTAATAGTAGTAGCAGCAGCATATATACCGTTAACTTTTAATGTGTCTGCTTGAGTTGCAGTTCCAGTTAAATTACCAACTAACGGTCCTGTTGAAGAAATGCCGGTGCAGTAAACAGTACCAGTACTGTAAATATTATTCCAAGGATAAGTAGTACTTCCAATATTAGTTAGCGCACCTACAGTTCTGCTAGGTAATATTGCTAAATCAGAATCTGCAGAAATATTAAATACATTATAACTATTAGCACCTGAAGTTAAATTAAACCTAATGTTAGCGGTATTACTAGAAATTCTAGGAACACCACTGTCTACAAATAATCGAATTGCATTTGAGTTTATGTTTATGCCGCCTGCACTGCTAATAGTTACAGGAACATTAAAAGACGGAGTATCGTATGTTACATAATCGCTCGCTACTCTCGAAGCAAGCCTTAAAGAATCTGCTGATGTTCCCCAAAAGATTGAATCATTTGTATCGCTAGTAGCACTAACACCGGTTGAAGGATTTGCATCACGTAATGTGATACCTTCTTTTATTTTAGTAAATCCAGGAACTAGACCAGCAGTCATTTCAAATTCATCAGACGATGTTATAGCAACCGTTGTTATAACAGTTTCGTCTGTATAATTTTGAATTTGATGTTTTAATACATAGTGGTATGCTTCGACATTATCCTGTAATATTGCAGGAGTAACTAATGTGTTTGCTTGTTGACCACTAAATTGAGGTCCAATTAAACTGTATGCAGATCCGTCATAATAATACAATTTTCCTTCACTATCATCATACCACAAATCGCCTTCAAATAAATCGCTAGGTTGCGAACTAGAACTTTGCAAAGCAGGAAAACTTTTAAATTCTCTGCCATTATATACTTTAAGTTTTTTTGATGCAGTATCGTACCAACTTTGTCCAGTTAGCGGCAATGTAGGTTCTGTAGTATTTGCAAAATTTTCTAAAAGTCTTACAAAGTTTTCATTAATTGCTAGACCATAGCCTGCGTAGTTTTGTCCTATAAGAGACAAATTAGTAGAATCTACTTCAATTGACCCGTCATCGACTACTGCAATCTGCGTTCCGTTTGTTTTTGTTATAATATAAGCCATTTATTAACCTCGTAATACCATCACTTCGATGGTGCTAACTTCATGTGAATCAAAATTTTCTAACGCCTTGGCAACTAAGGAACCAGGTCTTGGAAATCCACTTACTGTAGCAACACCTGGAATATGACTTGCCGTTAGTAGATCGCCTTTTTCAATTTTTCCTATTACTTTACACGGTACTCGTCCTACAAGTGCAATAGCAACAGAATTTTCTAACCCGTCATTTAAAATTTGTGCAGGATTTGTAGTTACAATACCAGCAACTTTTGGAGTTTGTGAAACATTTGCAATAGTAACTTCTGCTGTTCCGCCAAACATTACAACAGTACCCGGTTCATATTGTTCATCAGTTGAATATTTTTCTGCAATGTCAGCGTAAGTTGCTCGCAATATGCTTCCGGATGTTAAAGACCAATCGCCTTCTATTTCGCCAGTTGTCGCAGTAGCGCCTGATGTAATAAATCGAGTTGTTAAACTTCCTACTGCTGCATCACTTGATACAAAATTTCCTGAGGATACATCAAACGAACTACCTGGTCCTAATGCCCAGTTGCCAGTAATTGTACCGTTAGATGTAGTTCCGCCTGCGTTTAATCCAGTAGTAAACACAGTAGACCAACGGGCATTTGCTTTACCGAGTGCAATAGAGTTATCATTTGCTGGAAAAATTTGACTCGAAGCAGTAACACTATATTGCCCTACTAAACTAATATCAGCAATGCTAGATCCAGCGTTAATTTCAGATGCATAAACTTTTGTAAATTTATTAGTCGGGCTTCCTAAAGCAGTAGATAAACCTGCAGGTAATAACGAAGTTGCATTAATAATTATATTATAATCTGAATTATCAATTACTAAATTAGAATTTAAAATTCCAATGTTAGCATTGCCTATTCCTATTCCTGCAGAATTACTAAATGTCCACGCTCCTGTTATTGCTTCATCTAGGTCTTTGACTGCATACTCTTTTTGAGTAAACAGTCCGTATCCTGTTGCAAAATTAAATCCGGGACCTATATGAACAATCCCCACAGCATATACATCTTCAGTATTTTTAACATCAAAATCATCGCTGGATATTGCGGCCATTATATTGCCATCAGAATATAAAACAATACATGCATGTCCGACAGAATCAGTATCTAAAATTTCAACTGAAGTAAATTTAGTCGAATCATATCCAGGAACTTTTTCAGGACCAATTAAAACTTCGCCCAAGGAGCCTTTTGCAAACAACTGTTCAGTACCAGTATCAAATCTCAACTCACCTAGAGCAGCATTAGTAGCCTGCGATGCTCCAGTACTGCTTAAAGTAATATTTCTCCACTCAAATCCGTCATAAACTTTTGGCTGTAACCCGTTCTTATCGAACCAAATTTGACCTTGGACTTTATTTTGCGGCTCAATTGTTCCAGCAAAATGTTCTACTAACCATAAAAAATTATCATTTTGTGTAGTACCGTAGTTAGTAACATCTTTACCAATAAGATAGATGCTCGAGGCTGCTGTGTCAACAACACCATCATCAAGTGTTGTTAGCACTGTTCCATCATATTTCCTTAGTGTATAGGGCATCTATTTCTCCGTTATGCTTGTCTAATAATCCAGGCACTAAATGTTCCTGTATTTGCAGTATCGTATGCTTCAGATACTGCAATTGAAACAGTATCTGAACCTGTCCAGGTTATTGGACCAGTCATGTAATTTAGTTGAGTATCTGTTTCTCTAGCAACTACAACTGTTCCTGTATTAAAGTTTACTAAATCTTCTTTATTTACAGTCATTGTAATTGTTGCTGTTTGAATTGTTAATGGAGTATTAGAAGTCAAATAAACAGAGTTTACATCTTCAATAAATGTCCAGAAACCTCCAATAACCTGGAACAACTTAACTGTTCTTTCACGAATAGGATCCGGAGTCGATACAGTTATTTGACCTGCTAATTCAAAGTCAGTAACAACTAGTTGTGTAGCAGTTGTTAACGTGCTAATATAAGATGTAGACGTTCCGTCACTAGTATATTCTAAATTCTCAACATAATTCAACAAAGTTCTTACAGTTGAAGTATTTAAATTTTCAATAATGTATGTTGCAGTTGTTGCAATATAATTCATACATAATACAGAACAGCGACTACCGTCTGGTTGTGTATAGAAAGGATTTCCGAATCCGTCTACAGGCAATGTAACATCTAAATACGCAATAATTTCGTCATTAACGTTACCAAAATCAGTAATATCCATTGACAATGCATATGGCTTTCTAGTTACATACCCTCTTAATGCAAATTCATTGTCAACATATTGTTTGTTTGTAATGTCTGTAGGATTAGTAGGATCAGGTACATTAGTAATAATTGATGTATTTTCTAAACTAATTATTCCACTTGAAGGATTTATACTTAAATTAGTTAAAGGGCTTGCTATTGTAGTAATTATGTTGTCATAGATTACAACGTTACTAACTGTTAAAATTGGAATAACTGGCAAGTTTGTTAGACTAGGAGCAGAAATTACACCAGTTCCTAATTCGTAGCCTCCGCCAGCATGTGGAGACAATACAGGATTGCCGTCAATCATGAAAGACTTAGATCCTTCAAGATTTAAATTAATATTACTAGTCCATGCTGAATTTGTATCGTCGTAGGTAAATGTTTTATCGCTAGCACCTTTTAAGATAATGCCGCCACCGTCTACAAATGCATCAGCAGGTGATACTTGACCTGTTCCTAATTCAATATTAATATCTTCAACTTGTACAACACTAACTTCTAAATTAGTCTGAGCACCTAATACTGTTAAGTTGCCTCTAATTCTTAAGTTGCCGCCTATGTCAACATCATCCTGCGGATCGTTAGTAAGTATACCAATTCTATCGTTTTCAGAATTAACGTGAATTGCAACAGCGCCAGTTCCTGTGCTTACACTATTATATCTAATTTCTAATGCTTCGCCTGCTATAGTGCTTTGTATAACACTAGTTGCAGTAGATGTTTTGTCAATATACAACGTGATGTTAGTCAATGTTCCTACAGAAATACCATCATTATTAGAAATATCTAATTCACCAGTAGTAACTTGATAAACGTCTTTTAACAAATAATCTGCAGCACTGAATCCTGCAACACGCTCTGCTTCGGTTGCGGTGCCAACAAATCTAATTCCCGGAATATCAGGATTTAAAGTGATACCCGGTCTAATTGTTGTTGTTCCAAAATAAGGAACATACGGGTTTAAATTAACACCTTTACTAGTTGCCACTGCAAGTGCAGTCCCGCCAGAATAAAATCTTGATATTGGAGTTTCTATATTGTCTTTGTCAATAACAGTTTCAACCAACCATCCTTCTTTTCCGGTAAGATCTGAATAAGATTTGCCTGCTTCTACAAATGTAGTGCCGTTGTACCACTTTAAAATATTGTTAGTATTATCTAACCATAGATCGCCTTTCACAACTCCGGCTGGCTCAGTACTCGAAATAATCGGACCGCCAACGGGTTTAAATGTGCCAGTCGAGTAAACTTTTAATCTTCCTTCAGATTTATCAAACCATGTTTGCCCAACTAAAGGACTTCTAGGCTCAAGAATATCAGCAAAATTTTCTAACAATCCTACAAAGTTATTGTTAATGTACTCGCCATAGTTATTAAGATTTTTTCCTACAAGTACAATACTAGTAGATACCTGATCGTATGATTGATCAGAAATAACTGCTAGTGTTGAATCGTTAGTTAACTTTATTGTATATGACATTTCTATTAAACCTTAATAATGTAACTCATGGCCAAGTACGGATTCATAACTTCAGTTGTTACGCCTGTAATAGTACTACCAAAGTTAGTAACAGTAGAAATTGGATTCGGCCTGTCGTCGCCGCCCGCAACTCCTGCTGCTGCTCCTGCTGCCGGAGTTAATCCAAGATTCGGAGTAGTTGCACTCGGTACTCTTCCGGCTCCGCCTGTACTAGTTTCAAATGCGTTGGTCATATCATCGTATCCAATCACCATTCTACCTTTTAAATCAGGCAATCTAAACTTGGTAATAATATCAGTAGCACCATATAGATATCCAATTGCGGTAAACAATCTAGGATAGTCTGTTTTATCTACGACTGATCCGTCGCAAAACAACCAGCCAGGCGGAGGGTTAATTCCTCCGTATGGTATCATAGCGCCGGGTGGTACTAGATAATCTTCTACGCTGCCAATAAGTGCTCTTTTTGTTGCTTTTGCTAATCCCGAAATAGGAGTACCTACATAAGTAAAACTACCAGCATTGATACTTCCTAGAGAGTTTACAGCACCTGATGCCGCTAGATCAATTACAATATCATTTATTCCGTCAACTCCGCCTAAGTAAGATCCAAAAATTGTTAAACTATCATCGTCGGTGTAGTCTGTTCCTGAATTGAACACATTTACTCTAGAATAGGAACTTGGTCCTCTATCTACAGTAAATGTTGCGCCTACTCCTGTTCCGCCTGATGCAGGAACACTTTCAAAAGTTGCAGTAGATACGCTTACTAAAATTTCATCATCATTTTCTACAAAAGTAACTGATGGTTTAGACTCGATAACAGATTGTTGTACCGTTGTAGTGAATCTATAAGTTCCGCCCTGGCCTTTATAATTAAAACCAGAACTTGCAATATCACCAGTCATATCCCAAGAACTTAACGAAGTTAAACTACTTGCAATGCTTGCTTGCCCAGTTAAATCTCCATTAAATGTATTAGCATACACTGTTCTAAACTTTTTGCTATTAGAGCCTATATTATATGTAGTATCTACAGCAGGATCTATCATTGTAACAAATGCAGTATCTGTAGAAGATCCTAAAATAATTCCTTTACGGAACGTAGAAGTAGATGAAAATGTTGCAGTGTTAGATAAAGTTACTGTTTTATCAAATATTGCAGTTCCTGTAATAACTAGTGCATTAGTAATTGTAAGAGATCCAGATATTAATACATCTCCATTTACATCAAGTGCAGCAGTAGGAATAGGTTTATTAATACCTACTCGTTGAGTATCGCCGTCAACTGTTAAAATTTCGTTGTAAACTTCATCTTTGAGAACTTGAAACGCAAAATTACCATTTTCAGAAGAGTTAATAAAAGTGTTTACTTTTTTTCCTACACCAATTTTTTCTAATCTAAAAGTAGGTTCAACACCAACAGTTAATCCACCCTTAAGATTTAAAGTACCGTTAATAGAATTACTAATATCATTTCTGACAAAATTATTTCCGCTAACGTACCCTACAGTCGGACTTGTTACATATATATTTTGAGTTGCATAAGCAGTTGCATTAAGTAGTGCAGAATTTACTGAAGTTAAATTTAACCCAGACTTAATAGTTGTAAATCCTTCAATTTTTAATTGGGGAGTAAAACTATCAGGACTAATAATTTCAACAACTGCATCATCAATATAATTTTTAATAATACTGTGTACATTACCAAACGTATCTGTAATCTGTTCTGGGTAACTGCCAGTCTTTAAAGTACTTGAATAAGTAGGCCCAACTAATGTCCAATTAACACCATCTAATGTTAAAAACAGTTGTGCTTTACCTGTATCAACCCAGACATCTCCCTTAGATGCTTGATCAGGAGTAGTATCTTGCTGGTAAAGACCGTTAATAGGTTTCCAGTTTGCACCTGCAGAAGTTCCGTCATTGATTCTTAATTTTTTATTAGTAGGATCGCTGTTATCAAACCACAGTTGTCCCTCAATGGGATTAGTAGGAGGCTCGCTGTATGCAAAATTTTCTAGTAAGTGCAAAAAGTTTGTGGATAATGCCTCTGCATAATTTGAAGCATTCTTTCCAATAAATGTTAAACTTGTCTGACCTGTGTTAAGGTCACCGTTAACAATTTCTAATGATTTTGTATTGTCACTATAATAAATTAAATAGGTACTCATTGTTATGCTCCTGTACCACTAATGCTCTGTACTCGCACTGTGTAGTCAATTTGAATCATTCTGTTTAATGATTTTTGTACAGGATGGAATATAACATGTGTCAATAATATTTCGTCGCCGCTCGAATCTTGGCCGATAAGTCCTAACTCGTCAAATACATATGTACTTTCTAAATTTGAACTATTATCAAATGCCAATTGCCCGCTTGGCTCTCCAAAGTCTAATAGACAACTAACTAATAAATCTGTATAAGTTGTTCCAATTAAATGACGAGTCTCCATAAAATTTCGTGTAGGATCTAAATTAAATCCACTATTACTATCTACTGATTTATCGTAAGTGTTATTATACAATGTAGCATTTTGTCCGGTACTGTTTGGCGTCAGGTAAGTGATAATTCCGGTAGGGTCAACACGACTTCCTCCGTTACCAAATGCCATTTTAGTTACCCAACCGTACCCTTGATTGCCTATACTGTTTACTAATGCAAGACTAAAGTTTTCGTAGTGAATTGCATTTTTCTTATCAACAAAAACTTCCTTTGTCTCTGGATCAAAGATTTTAATATGGCCTTGCACTTTTACTGCGCCAACTTCGTTCGGGTTTTCTTGAACTGGTTTATTGTTTTCTTCTTGCATGTTCGTACTTATCCATTATTAAACTATAACAATTTGATTACCCATTGTTGCATGTATGGTGCATTGGTAATACAAAGAACTTGGAGCGTTCATAGGTACAACAAATATAGTTGTACTTATTGAACTGCCAGATACACCAGAAGTATATGCTGCGCCGCCATTACTTACTCGTATTTCAAAAGGATGCGATGCTCCTGTTTCATTTACAAAATTATACGTAAATCCTTTGTACAAATATAAAATAGGATCGTCAGTATTACCCGATACAATTCCCGGTCCATCAAATGTATATGCTGCTGTACCGTTATTGTTAATATTCCATGATATATAAACAGATCCGTCAGCACCGGACGGACCAGTTGCACCTTCAGGACCTGTTGCACCGGTACTGCCTGTAGGACCTGTTGCTCCGGTACTGCCTGTAGGACCTGTTGCACCGCCTGGATCGCCTTGCGTGCCAGTCGCACCTTCAGGACCTGTTGCTCCAATCGGGCCTTCAGGACCTGTTGCACCTTCAGGACCAGTAGCGCCTATGTCACCTATATTACCTTTTTGTCCGGTTAAATCAAACAACCAGTTATCGTATGTGCCAGTATTAGAAATTTCTAAAGGAGCAAATAATAAATTAGTACCTGAATAATATGTTATTAAACCATATGCACTTGCTTGAATATCTCCAGGTGTACCGGCATAAGCAAACGCATAATTGCCGCCCATAAACGCTGATTGTGCTACTGCAATTTTATTTGTAGTAAATGTCAACGTGCTTAATGATAAAGTTATAGTACTTACCGAAGTAAGTCCGCTAAAACCGGCACCAGTTAGGCCGGTTGCTCCATTTGGACCTGTTGCGCCAGCAGGGCCGACATCACCTGTTCTAGCAAATGTAATAACCATATCTGCTTGGTCGTCAAAGCGGAATGCACCATCAACAAATGCACAAGTAACTTTAAAGTATCCTGCTTCTTCGCTTAAACTAGTTATAGTAAAGATAGCAAATTCTGTAGGAGTTTGTTGTACACCTATTCTAAAATGTCCTTTTAACGGACTAGTAGAGTCATCAATTGTTCTTAAATAACTTTGAATATCAGTACCGTTAATATCGTCGTCATCAATATACAAGACAGTAGCAGAAGGTAAAGATTGATTGTTAAATTTAATTTTACCTGGTCCGGGATCATCATCAGTAGTAACAGTTAAAAATTTGTAGTTTAGTGTAATACCGCCAAAACTACCTGTTAGACCTGTTGCTCCAATTGGGCCAGTTGAACCCGTAGCACCTTTAACGCCTTGAGGGCCAGTTGAACCATCTGTTCCCGACAATCCTTGAGGACCAGTTGCACCGGTAGCACCTCTCACACCAGCAGCACCGGCAGGGCCAGTTGCGCCTCCTGGATCTCCAATATCGCCTTTAGCACCAGTAGCACCAGTAAGTCCGGTTGCACCTTCGGCTCCGGTGGCTCCTTGGTAACCTTGAGGACCAATTGACCCATTAGGGCCAGTTGATCCTTCTCCGCCAGTAGCGCCAGGAACACCTTGTGGTCCGGTAGCGCCGGCTGTACCAACTGCACCAGTAGCCCCTACTACAGGACCTGCATTAATAATAGTATCGTTGTTCATAAACAACAACAAATTATCACTAAACACAGTAGCACTTGTTACGTATAAACCAGTGGAACCTGTTGCGCCGTCGACACCGTTAGTGCCGTTAGTGCCGTCATTTCCGTTATTGCCATTAGCACCAGTTGCACCTGATGGGCCGGTTGCGCCGTCGACGCCGTTTAATCCGCTAGGGCCGGTTGCGCCAGTATCTCCGGTTGCACCAATTAGTCCAGTAGCACCAGTTGCACCTGCGCCTGTTGCGCCTGCTGGACCTGTAGGGCCCGTAGCACCTTGTGCAGATTCCTGAATTTGTTCTTTAAATTGTCCAAATGTTACTTTATATGATAATCCGTCCGACACTACCGGAAATATAGTAGTGTCTGTGACGGTTGTTAATGTTGTTAATGCTGATATTTTTGCCATATTATTGACCTATTAATGGATCTCCGGTTTCGCTGTCTAATGTATCGCCGCCTTCTAGAACAATATACTGCTCAGTATCAGCGTTCTGACCATAGTAGTATTTATCTGGCACAAAAGATGGTCGAGATAACAAGAACTTAACTTGTTCAGTATCTCTAGTGTGTAATGCTACATAGCCAATGCCTACATCGTGTAGAGTATGACGAGATAATATTAATTCAGAATTTAATGTAGGATTAAATGCCAACGTAACAGAATTTGTCAATGTATTAATACTAAACTCAGGAATTAATGTTACATTTGACAAAGTTCCGTAACTGTTAATTTCATTAGAATCATATGCTACAGAAGTATCTGTAACAGTGTATACTTGCCCCGGTTTTCTTAATTTACGTCCTTGATATGTAATATCAATATTGTTGTAATCTAAGTCTTGGTCAACAATAATATTAGTCATTGTCCATATTGCCGTTGTAGTATTAACTGAGAACTTATCAGTTACATTGTATTCAGGCACATATATACTTTGTTTTAGACCTTGATCTATAACTAGACTACCTTCTTTATGTACTGCTTTAACTCCAGTTCCTAATGTACCTCTACGGATGGCATACAATTTGTTACCTTCAATTCTGTAAAACTCAATGCGTTCACCATTAATTAAAATAATACCTGGTAAATTTTTTCCCGGGTTAGGAGGAGTTAATACGCTAGCATCTTCTACTGTTATTTCTGTATCAGTAGTAGAAAAATTAGCAGCAAGTTGAGTAGAATGTGCAGCACTTAATCTCTTGTAATGTGTTCTTCCTAAATTATCTTGGAAAATTCTATACCCAATTAACGTATCTGATATCTGATCAGATACAGTAGTAATTACCACAACGTCAGTTTTAGTCAATGGATAGTTGTTAGAAAACTTAACAGTTTTCTTATCTTTTTCAACATAAAAATCTACGCCTCTAGTAACAGGTTTACCGTTAACTTCGACCCAAACATAATTACTGTTTAAAACTTTTCTACTTAGATTAAATATTCCGCTTGCTGTTCCTGGGAATCGTTCTTTTCGGAATTGGCTACTGTCGTGGTTAGTAAAAGTAGTAACTTTAATAATGCTAGAATTACTTACATCAACTCTATTAGTTAATTCAAGTTTTCCATTATAAACAGCATAGTCGTTATTACGAAGAATAGTAATAGCAATTACATCTCCGTCATTGATTGAAGTTTGACTAAATTGTACAACATTTTGATTTTGAAGTAGTTTGATCGAACGACTAAATTTCTTTCTAACTCCGTTAACATATACTTCTACTGTTGCAGCATCTGGCAATCCTTGTGGATAATTAGTATGCTGTTCTAAACTAAAAATTCGTTGTCCGGCAGCAGCAACATAATAAACTGTATCAGGAGGTGTTAAACGAACTCCGTCTTTTTCAACAATAATTTGACTATGTGCTGGTTCTATGTTGCCAGGAGGATACAATAAAGTAAATGAGCGCTGACTTACGCTGGCATTGATTACCTGTTCTTGTACCTCGCTATACGCTTTAGGATCAGCAGCAAACAACCAAACTTGTAATAAGTCGGCTGTGTTAAGATCAGTTGTAAATTTTAAAACTGCTCTTCCTGTAGTACCATTTGTCCCAAAGATAGTGTAATTTGTTTTCTTAATACCATTAACTGTTACATAACTGCTACGAACATCTGTTGCACTAGGTGCAAAAATAAAATTATTTTTTGCTGTTGCATTACTGATTCTTATTGAATCTTTCTGCAACATATTTTTGCCGCCGACATCAATAGTAGTAATAGAAAGTAATTGTGATTTAAATTCATCGATTGCAGGTTCTAATAGATCATTAACGTCCCACATGAGTGCCCAGTTTTCATTAGGCATTAATCTGTAGTCAACTATTAGTCCGGCTGCGTTAGCCTTTAATAAGAACAAATCAATAGATGCTTGTACAGAGGCAGGCGACATACTGCCAGAATTGTCAATTGCAAGACCTACTACTGAACCAGGTCGTAATGCTTCAAGACTGCATAATATAAACCAATCTGAAGCACGATCTACATCACCTCTATCACGGTTAACATCAATAGGACCTAACGCTCTAAAACTTCCAGTAAAATTTGGGGGGACTTTAATATCGTTACCGTTTAAATCTTCTTCAGGTCTTAACAAACAGAAGCGTCTATTAGGATAATGTGTTCTAAAGTTATTCCATTCAAGTTCAATTTCAGCAGCAGATATACTTGACTCGTCAATAACAGTAATAACTACTGCATTGTCTAACGAGATAACGCCCGGTTGTATTGCAGTAGGATCAGCAAAAGGATTAAAACTACCTCGGCCTGCATATTGCCAGTTACCTCCATTAGCAGTACTGTAGTATACATGACTGCTATTACTCGGAATAAATTCATAATTAACTTCTACACCTTCGCCGAGAGTAGATCCAACTCGGCCTTGTGCAATACCTGCAACAAATGCCAAGTCATCGTTAACACTTAAACTTCTCCAAGTGTTTTCATAAATCATCTCAACATACTGATTTGCACCATCAGAGTATAATGTCACTTCATATTGGTAGGCAGGTACTGTTGCACCTGTTGCATTTCGGCGATCATAATGTGTTCCAGCAAAACGCATTTTCCAGTAATTAAAGTTTCCAACAGTACCAGTTGTTACATATATGCCCGGAATGGCACCGCTTGAAAGAGGAACATCTCTTGCACCAGTAGATGTATTAATACCGTAATCTTGCCACAGGTCACAATACTCAACATAGATAGCAGGATATATTAACTGACCTAATGCTAATGGAGAATATTGATTGTCGCCTCCGCCAAATGTTAAGTATCCGTTAGTTCCTATATGCACTTGACTGTAATTTGTTCCGAACATATTCCATTGGAATCCTAAACTATAAGGTCCTGTAGAAGTATCGTCGCCGGCTGGTCCAGAAACTAATTCGCCGCCGCCTGTTGGCAACACATCTTCTGTGCTGTAGAACGGGCCGCGAATTGCCAAATACGGATCAACTTCTAATACAATTTCATTTGTTTTAAAATCAATTGTATATTCTACATTGTTTGTTAATTTTATATTGTCAAGTAAAACTTCAACAGATTCAGATGTTGGTGGTACGTGGCCAATGTCGTATCTTACAACATCAGTATCTCGAATATACTTTTTGTTAACTACTAACGCAGCGCCGGCGTTAGGATATGTGTAAACATTCATACCAAGTGTATCAGATACTCGACCTGGTAAATTTTCTTCAGGACCGTAACTATTAGTAGTAGATACAAACGCATCACCGTCTATATTGATATCTTCTAAATCATCAGAGCGACTTAATATTCCGTCAATAACACTGCCGCCAGATACATAAGTGTCTAAATCAAGGTCAATTACAAGACTAGATCCATCACTTGCTTCTAATCTAAATTCAATTATACCTGTAGAAGTTGTTGCAATATCAATTGAGTTAACATATCCGTCTCCTACAAAAGTTTCCATTGTAGATCCTGCAGGAGCAGTTTTTCTTCCATTAGGTTGAACAGTTACTCCGTTGTAATCGTTAAAATATGGATCATCAATTCTAATTGGTTTGTCGGCGCCAACATTGGTTAAGTATGCATTAATACGCTCACCTAAAGAAGGTACATAAGGCAATGTAAAAGTAGATGTAGTACCAGTGCTAACTATTCTATAATAACCTTCTTCAGGTATGTAGTCATCCCAATTGCTGTCTCCAAATGGTGTGCTATCCCATCCTGCGCTTTCAGCAAATGGTAATGTGTCAACCGTTACACCAGGGTACTCTAACCCTAACATTAACATAGTAGCAGTATTACCAGGCATACCGTCAGTTGGTGAATAAAAGTCTCTAATACGATCTACTGCATTGTACAAAGAACTATCTTTTTTGTAGGTAATGCTAACTACGGATTTATTTCCCGGAAGATTAACCAATATAAGAGATCCAAATTTCTTACTGTATCCATTAAATTTTTCTGTATATAATTTAATAGAATAATCGCCGGACAACACTCTAATTCCATTAACTTTAACAACAATAAAATTCTTATCAGGATTAGGAACCCATGTTAACGGAAATTCAGTTTGTTTAGTTGTAACAACATAGTTGTCAGTGGCAGACAATGTAGTTACTTCATTGTATCCTGCAACTCTATCAAACTTAATTGTAACTTTGTTAGATCGTACTTTATCGTTAACTAGTCTACTACCTACTTTTGCAGTTGTTAATTGTGTAGAGCCGCCGCCTAATAAATTAATAATGGGTGTAGCAGTATACCCTGTTCCTGGATTAGTAACAATAATTTTTGAGACTTTTCCTAGTGCAATATATGCTTCGGCTTTTGCACCCGAACCAGTATCTCCAGGTTGTGCAACAATCTCCACAATAGGAGGAACATCATATCCACCGCCGCCACTAAAGATTTCAATCTCACCTACAGAGTAAGTATAATTATTTGCCCAAGACTTCCAAGGGTATTGATTCAATTCAGTACTACCAAAAGTAATTGGTCTAAATTGTTTCAATTCAATGTCATACACACTTGGTAAATCAAAGTCAGTTATAATAGCATTAGTAACGTCAGTTGCTGTATAGTTAACTGTAAAATTTCTAACCTGAGTATGGAACGGCTTGGCTTCCTCAATGTAAGAATTATAATAATTTTCGTTGTTTAGTTTGTACACAGGTCGTTGATCAAGTGCTCCCGCATAATTAACTACATTAATAAACGCAGTTTTGAATGCCCAATCAATAAATTTTTGTTCGCTAACAGCATACTTAACCATCTTAAAGAAAATCAAGTTATAGTATACCTTTAGTTGATTAACAAATACATCATCTAAAATTCCACGAAGAATATTTTCAATTTCTACTGTAGGTTGTTGATCAAATAGTGTTAACGACCAACCTGCTTGCTGATCCCAGCCAAACACAGATTGACGAGTATTCCACAATACATCACTAATTTGAATAGTACCTTTTTCTTGATAAACTAAATCGTAATCTAAGTTATAAGATCCTACGGCTTGATCTTCGGTTACTTTTCGTAAAATTAAATACCTACCGTCACCGGCGTTTCTAATTTTTACGTAATTTCCAGCCGGTATGTTTGTTAATACATTTAATTGATATGGTTCATCAATGGTTGCAATTATATCTTGAGAAGGATTGTATGTTTCCTCTGTCCAATCTACGTAATTCCAAAATTGTGGAGTATTATAATTTTGTGTATATTGTCTAATCCACTTTTTATTTGTATAATCCCAAATGTATTTGCTCCAACGATTATTAACTGTGTCATCTGCAGAAACAACAACTGTATAACGTCTCACAGTTAAAGAAGGAGCAGAAGTATATCCCATGCCTTGATTTATTATATTAACTTTAACTAGTTGGCCTGCCGCATTAATTTCAGTAGTTAATTCAGCACCGTAACCATTACCTTGAACTTTTACAGTAGGACCGATCCAGTTGTTAGATTCAACATTATAAACATCTGCTACAGAGTTTAATTGTCCGTATCCAAAACCGGGATTAATAATCTGTACATTTACAATTCTACCGTTAACAACTGTGCATGCTAATTGCGCTTGTTGCAACTTTCTAGTTACGATTGTAAAATCTCTTTCAATTAAATCTTCTACCAATGCATCGTAATGACCGTATATAGAATTTGGAATTGTATCTGCACTATTAAATTTTTCTAAATTAACAACATCAACAATATTATTTTTTATCAAAACACTATTTGCATATTCAACAAATGATCTCAACGCATTAATCTTGTTAACAAACATAGATTGTTGAGGACGGGTGCCGATACCGTAACGTATTCTGCTAGGTAAACTATCTGCTGGAACTAAGTTACTAGCAGAATCTTTTCCTATTAAACTTGTAATCATTTTTTCAACAAGAGATGCTACAGGTTTGTCTGTAGAATTACCTTCTTGCAATAACAACCATTCAGTATGTTTATTATTTTGATTATCAATCGTATCAAAGTTAATAGATAAATTTATTTTGTTAGCAACTATTGTATCTTGCATGTTTGTCAACATGACTGCATCATTAGCAATAATACTGGCAAATTTTAAACCTTGTTTTTTAGGGTCTGCAATCAATATAGCAGTTTCATATGCACTAATTCTTCTGTTAATCGATTCAGGAACTGTAACTTTATTCTTAACCCAGAAATAGTATACATTGCTAAACGAGTTAGAAACCGGATCCCATTTTTGTTTAACTGATACTACAGAGTTGTCAGAGTTTTTAGGCTGACCGCTGATGCCGGCAGCAAGTCCTTCATTTGTATCTGCAATTGCAGCCCACTGTGATGGAAGATACGGCGACTTTACCCATTCGTAAATATCAATTGTAGAACCAGGGAATAAGTTATTCCAATTGTTGCGGCGGAATTCTAATTCTCCTTGTTCATATAACACGTATTTTACAACACTTAGGTCCCACCATAACTCACCAACGTGGTCATCTAACCAGTTGGCATTGTTGTCAGTTACAACTCCGTCAACACCTATAGAGTAAATTGCAGGATCAAATAAAGACTTAAATGTAAGTTCTTGATCTGCTGTTCCTGATATTTTACCTTTAATAGGGTCAATGATTTCTAAATAATCAACTACATTTTGTTCATGAGTGTCAATTGTTTTAACTGCACGTATTTTAGATAAGTCAACTAAATCTTCTTGCTCTCGAACAATTAACCAGTTGTTCAAACTAGAAGTTTTTGTATCGTAAAAATATGCGGCACAATTTTGAGAACTATCAAATTTTTGTCCAGGGGCGCCTATTGCAATTGTGCTGTTAGAAATATATAAACTATTTCCATATAATTGATCTGTCTGTACTGAATTATCAAACAGTTCTTGACCGTACACAAATTGATCAGTGCCTTTAACAAAAGTATAAACTGCTCCAGAATTTTTTAATGTAGAGTAAAACTGTACTGTTCCGGAATCAAAAGTAGTAGAAGACGGTCTTTCTTCACTTGTTTCGTCTAGTAAGTAATCAACTCCGTCAACAGTATCTACGTGTACATCAAATGTAACATACGGTCTGTGACTGGCCCCTAGACTAGAAACAACTAAAGTATTTCCGTCAGGGCTGATTTCTAAGTCAGTTCCAAAATCATACCCATTAGATGTATAAGGATTAACAATGACTTGAGAAAGTTCGTAAGTTCCTGTTAAAACAGATTTAAAGACTAGTACTTTACCAATTTTTAAATTGTCTTGAGCCTTAGGTGCTGTTACAAATAAAGTGCTGCCTGCTTTATCCATTACTATTTTAGAAGCAAACAAATCACCTTCTTGAACAACATTAGAAACAAATAAATCATCTACAGTAATAGTTTGAGTTCTTGTATATTCATCAAAATCTGTAGTGGAATAAATGTGTACTGCACCGCTATTAGGAGTGCCGGCAGCAGAAACATCACCAGCAGAAACATCACCGGGGGCTGCTACTGCAATAATTCTGCCATCTACACTACCTGCAATACTGGTTCCAAATTTTGCACCAGCAATAACATCTGTTGTATCTAATTCAACATTTGTGCTAGTAGCAATTTCTATTGTTGCAGTAGATATAATATCTAATCTAGAATAGTGTACTGCACCTTTTGAACTGTCTTGTCCGGGACTAGATACAAACACAATTTTAGATGTTGCAGAAGTAGATGCTACAAAAATGTCGGTCCCAAATTTAGCGTTTGCTTGTCTCGAAGGACTTGCAAATACCCATTCTTTAACATTTGCAGAAATATCAAAATTGTATTTTATTATCTTAATAACACCTTGATCTGCATTAGTATTGGGAGTTTCACTAATGTTTACTTCGGAAAGTCTATTGGTTTCATTAGTGTCTTTAACATATGATGCTAATGGCAGACCTGCAAAGATTAAATCAGAATCTGAATCAATTTTAAGACTAGAGCCAAACATTACAACATTTGTTCCAGTATAGTAAACGTCAGTTTTAGATATTTGGGGGCCGATGCCGCCAGTATATAACAACTTGCTAGGTTCTGTCCCTACTCTGTTGTAAGTATATATTTTGCCATATGTGTCAGTAATATTAGAATAGAAATCAGGTGACGCAACAACAATGTGGTTTCCTATTTCGTTACCCGTAATATTGTAACCATATCGTTGATTGCTAGTTAATTGGAAATCAGTGGTCGGAGGGATTCTACTAGAAGCATAAAAATTATCTGTTTTTTCATACACACCCCATTTAGTTACGTCATTTGCGGAATTAATATTGTCGACCCAGACTTTTTCACCTGGTCTAATATTTCCAAGTGTATCTAAATAAGATAAAGAATCAAAACTATCAAATCGTGAACTTACAAATTTAAACAACATTCCTATACCAGGATAAAATGTATCGAACAATTCAGTGTTAGTTGAGTAAATTATAAATTGGTTAAGTTCCGGAGTGGAATCAACTGTGTATATTCCGTCAACTAATCCGTCAAATTGAGTAATACTTATACTATCACCGGGATTGATATTATGGTGTAAATCAGTTGTAACCAACATAGTAACACCTGGCACTAGAATAGAAACATCAGTTATTTTTGCATTTAATCTAGTATATCGTAAAACATCCCAATCGCCGTTTTCTTTAAATCCTAACCAAACAGTATTTCCCTCGTTTATACCTCGATTGTTGGCAATGTCTAAAAGACTATTATTGTTATATGCAGTTGCAGTAATATCATCAATTCTTACATAACCTGCATGAGGCAACATTGAGATGCTGTCAGAGTTATATGTGTTTGTTGTAGCAAACGGCATATGGTTATAATCTACAGGTTTAATTACAACATCTTTAGAAGTTTTGTAAGATATAAATTTATTTTTAACAACAGGAACATTTTCTACTGTTTGCAAAATTTGAGGATTTTCTAAAAATTGTTCTTCAGATAGATTAATTTCTACAGTCTGATCAGTTGTAAAAGATCCGTAATCACCAATTCTAACAGCCCAATTTTCATAGTAATCTATTTTGCTGTTCTGGGAAGTTGCACTGGCTTTTGCTAATTTGTCAATAGCATTTTTTGTTCCTTTTTCTTTGATGAACCCTTGGTAAAATTTATATTGACTAATAGCATTAGGAATTAAGTTATCTAAGTAAATCCTAGGACTATAGCCAGTTAAATGCTGTGCGGCTAATTGTTGTGCATTGTCAAAGTTATCAATGTCGAGACTATAAAAATCTTCAAACTGACTAATTTTATAATCGAAGTTAGGAATTAATTCTGCAACAGGTTTACTGCCCAATACTCTCCATTGGTTAAAATCAAATGATTCTGTACCGTTTACTTTATTGACAGCAGCATAATAATTTCCATTAAAAGATACTACATCGCCTGCACTATAATCAACATATTGATTCCAGGTTGTAATATTTGCTTCGTCGTATACAAAACCGGGACTGAATACATCTCCGTTCCAATTGTCAGTTATAAATCCAGTTAGTTTAACTCTACGCTGTCTATATCCGGTTTCATGGTCATATATTACATCATTGAATAAAGTATTATTTTCAAATATTAGTGTATGTTCTCTTTGAATTAGATTTAATCTAGTAAAATAAATTCCTTCGCGAGTATTTGAAGTTGTTAAAATAAAATCATCTTCTTCTCTGAATACAGATACGTTGCCTCTAGGCAATAAATTTCCGCTAGCATTTAATATGCTGTATTCGTAGAACGGATTAAAAAGATTATCAACAACTGCATAATCATTTACAAACTTTAATTTTTGAGCAAACGGACTTAATGTAATAACACTTCCAGGTGCCCATTTTTGACTTGCCCAGAACATTAATTCTTTAGCAGTGTAATTCCAATTTAGTATTTCTTGTAGTTCTTGATTGTATTCATCAAACACTACTCCTTGGGACTCTAACCATTTTCCGTAACCTAACAATACGTTATATACTTCTGAAATTGTAGAATATTCAATACCGTACGGAACCTTAGTTACAACTTTCTCATATTTAGAAGGAAGTTGTACTGTAATACCGCCTGTAACAGGAAGTTTAGGCAACTGTTGGAAATTAGCAGTTTCAAATGCAGTTCCGGAATTGTGAGATACTTTTACTCTATAAAATACGCTGTTGTTTCTTACTAGTTGACCCTTTTTATAAAATCTATATCCGGAATTAGTACTTACAGAAGTTGTATCAAAACCTCCCATTGGATTAGATGCCGATGCACTCCATTCAACAAAAGATTCAGATTTTCCGCCAATTGTTATTGCAGGATCTTTTGATGAAAAAATTGGCATTAAACAATAGAAAGACGGAATCTTATTGTCATATCCTTTAATAGAATATCCTCTGTTTGTTTTTTCAACAATGACTCCACTAATGCCTAACGATTTAACTGGACTACTCTTATCTAAAAATATTTCGTAATCTTCGTTAGTAATAGCAACTCCGGGGTTAGAGTTAGAAGGATTTACAGAATCGATAGTAATTTTTAATTTGTCTTTGTTTACAAATCCGCCAAGTTTATGAGACAATTTAAAAGTTATGTGACTCAACTCACTTTTTAAATTAGCAATATAATTTCTATTTTTTTGTTTGCCTGCTTCTATTAAGAATACACTGTAACCAGCAGCAAGTGTAGTAGGTGTTTCTTGAAATAATACCAAATTAGACAAGTTTAAAAATTTGCCTGTTGCAGAATATATGTATTGATCAGCAATATTTTTTTCTATTCTACTAGTATCAAACATTAAAGAACTGTATTTTGCAGGCTGAGTTAATGCTGCTAAAATTTGTAAAGCATATGGCCATAGACTGCTTTTTCTCCAAGCAGATTCAACCGGACCGTGATCGCCAAATTCCCATCTGTTAGACGTTTTTAAATAATCAACATTTGTTGCAATGTTTGCCTGAGCAGGCATTAATAATTCACCAGACTCATTTACAGGAATTATGTTTGACAATCCGGGTCTTGCATATAAAGAATTAATTATAATTCCAGAAGGATCTTTGATAGAACCAGTTTCTAAATCATTCCATAAACGTTTGTTACCTTTAGTGTAAGGTGCTTGACCGTACTCATTGTCCCACCAACTAGGCTTGATAGAAAACCCTAGCATTTCCCAAGGATGACTATGAGGCCGATCAGTATCAAAGAAAAACTTATAAATTGCTCTCCAGTTGCCTGGTAAATTTCTTCCTGTTATGCTACTAACACTTGAACTGTAACTCCATGTTTTTGGATCCTCAGTTGCAGTATTATTTTCGGTAAAATTTAATCCGTAAAAATTGTCCCATTTTGAAAATTCTTTTAACAATACTTCGTTTATTTCTTTTCTTGTATAAGGATTATTTCTAAACGCTCCGGGAGTAAATGATATAATATCAAACAATTCAGGACGATAATTTGTTTTAATATTATTAAAAACTCGTTTTTCAAATTCTAAAATAATAACATCTCTATAATCATTAAATGCAACTGTTATACTTCCATCGTGACCTTGTATTACATTAACTGGAGTAGTGTATCTAGTGTCTAGATATATAGAAGGTTCAAATTTAGGATACAATCCCAACTTAGTAGGCGTGGGCGGTACATAGCATCCTTCAGTAGAAGGATAATCATCAACTGTAATAATATCGCCTTTAACTAGTTCTATGTTAACAGTAAATGAATTGTTATATAAATCAAATTCGTAGTCCCTACCGTGTAATAATTGTGTTGTTACTCCGGCATTATCAGTATGGTATACAATTACTGATCTCAAAGATAGTTCTGTTAAATTAAAAACATTAACTAGAGAATATACTTTATTTCTTTTATCAGTGACTGGAAATGTTCTAGTAACTGCATCTGTTCCGTATGCAACCATATCACTAATTGCATAAGGAAAACTGTTATCTTTATTAGCATTTATATTGTGCAACACAATATCTAATGCTTGAGCAGGAGAGTATGTTCCCTGCAATTTGTTAATCTGATCAATTAATGCTAATTTAAATTGTGAATAATGTTGCGCAATTGTTTTAGTAGCATTAATTAAACTAAATTCGTCATTTGCAATAAAATATGTTGCAAATGCTGCCGGAGTTTTATTAGAAATTAATCTAGTACCGTAAGATGTTAAATTAGCAATGTCTCTAATATTTCCATTACCCGGAAATACACCAGTAAAGTCCGGGTGCCTATCAATCATAGTTTTTACATGATCTGACAATTCAGTTAGTGTAAATCCATTGATATTAAAGTTTAAAGGATTGTTTGAGTATCCAATAGATGTTTCGTAAAATCCTGTAGCACTTATTTCTGCAGATGTAATTATTTTTAAATACAATCTATCTTTAGGTTGCAATGGTGAATTAAAAGCAACAAAATATTGTCTACCAGATGCATATAAAGAATAATCAACATCAATAGTTTGCTTTACATTGTTAACAAATACATCTATTACCATATCTTGATAACCAGGATTTTTAATAGATGTAATTTCAATTTCAGTAATTTCTTCTTCAATTACATTATATTGAATTACAGGAATATTATAAGATACTGAATCTGTCCATACGGTTTTGTAAACAGGAGAATTTCTATTTGTGTTATCTTTAATAAACCCAACTGAAGTTTCTATAGTTGAACTAACGGAACCGTTAATCACTAACAACTCATCTTTCATGAAATAGTTTTCAAACAAATAATATGCCTGATTAGAAACGTCTTTATATTTTAATGCAAAACCTAGTACTGTATCAACTGCACCGTTACCTACACTATATCCAAATATTTTTGTTCCTGAAAATTTACCTTTGTAAATTGTTTCATCAGAGTACGAATTTCTGTTGCTATCAAATATATCAAACAACGGAGGTTGATTTAACACAGTCTTTTGTTGTCCTAAAACCCAAGTAGTTCCATTATACCACCAATTAGTTCCTTTTAAATTAGTGCCTTTTGTTACTACAACACAATCGTCAATGGCAGGGACAGAGTCAGCAATTTCTTCTAAACTAATTCTAAGTTTACCTGCAATAGGAACAAAATTAACTTCGTACACTTTTCCGTTAACAAAGTCGTCAGTGTCTGCTAAAAAGATTACTCTATCACCCTGCCCTAGTTCTTCACCATTGACATAATAGCCTAATGCGCCTTCGGCGGTTGAAAACACATCAGTAGTCGTAGTATCTATAAACTGCACATTCTTTTTAGCCCAGCCGCCAAAATTGTAAAGTTTTAAATCAGCATTAAATTCAATAATAGGACGCTTGGCTTTTTGTTCAGACGGCAGTAATACTGGCACACCGTTTGCTTCGCAAGAAGTTTTGATAACATCTTCATGAAACCAACGATTGTAACGAGTCCAAGGGTTTAAATCCTGACTGCTTCTATTGATTGTAATATATTCCGGTGTAACTGCAATGTTGTTAGATTGATCAAAAGCATATGAATCGAAGAAAGTATTATCAAACTTTTCGTCGTACACTTCTGCAAACTGCTCGGGAGTTTCGAGAGTTGCAACATCAACTAGTTTAATACTATTACCAACACCCTCAACTATGAAAGTTTTTTGTCTATAAAATTCAGGGTATACATTTCCTGCAAAATTTATAACTAACCCGTTAGTAAAATCAACACCAGAATAAGAAGTGTATGTTTTCTTTCCTAAAATTTCTTTGTCTATTTCAATTACAGAATTTTCATCTAATGTCTTAATAACAAATTCGCCGCCATTTAACACATTATCTTTAGAAACAAAGTAAAGAGTCTTAGGTGTTCTTTCATCTACAGTAATAGTAACAGTACCTTCTGTAATTCCGTTATTCTGAGCGCCTCTAAATGCTCCTTCAGTTCCTGCTATTCTAGCAGACTTGACCCAAAACATATGCGCTGATTTAATATTAAATTTGTATGTGACGCCTCGATATAATGTAATTTGAGGTAATGGAGTTAAGCCGTCTGGATTAAACACATAGAACATGCCGTCGTCAGAATCATAAACATTATAAGTGCTTACAATTTCTTTAGTTTCGCCAGAGATACTTACAGTTGTAGGGCCCGTCGGTAACCAATAGTATTTTTCAAAATTAACAAACTTATCCCAATTAATGTGCGGGTCGTAAGAGTATGTCTCAGGTGTTAATAATCTATTGTGGTTAGAAACATTGGCTCCTTCAAACTCTAATTGATTCAACAAATCATCGTATGAAGTTGCTTTTTTAATTTTAAAAACATCATTAGTAACAACTAACGCAGGTTCTAATTGGTAATCTTGTTTTGATTTTAAATTAGAAGATATATAAAGATCTGCTAACGGATTATAAGTAGGAGTTATTTTACTACCTACCCAACCGTCAATGCGTTTAAGTGCTGGAGTTTGTATTAGTTGATCAATAGTTCCAGATAAAAACTTATTGTTTTTTTCAGTTCTAAAAAGAACAGGCAACAAATTTATAGATTTTTTCAAACCTTTTTTGTTATTATTTTGTGCCATTAATAAACTCCTGTGCTGTTAGTTAGTGCTGTTGTGGCGTTAATTTGAGTAGAAGTAATCGAATCAATAATTTCAATATCATCAATTGATGCTCCGTTTACTAATATCTCATCTGATTGGCAAGTGATTTCATATAAACTACCGAATGGAACATTCGCCCTAGGTACAATAATAAAGTTTGTAATATCAGGACTCATTATGTTCATAACATATGTAGATAGTTCGCTAAAATTAAATGTCTGTCCAAACTCCCAATTTTCTAGAGCAAAAAATTGATCGATTACTAATAAAATTCTTGCTTTTAGATCGTTGTCTGTAGTAGGACGAGTGCTGTTTCTTACTGCTTTAAATGTTGCCTGTAAATTTCTAGTTGCTTTAGATCCAAACAATACTTTATATTTTGCAGGTCTGTAAATAATTTGATCGCTTATAGATTTAATAGGTTCTAATGCAGCAGCATAGTTTTCTTCTAATGAAGAACTTGTAGGAGGTAACGGTTCGTTACTGTTATCTTCTAACAACCAATTTCTGTATTTGATATCATAGTTAGCAGTTAATAAGTATACATCAATTATGTTAGACTTGCTTGGATCAATTCTTCTATTTTCACCGCTGTTATGCTTATAGTGAAATTTTAAATTTGATCGACCTTCTTTGGCAAAGTAAAGTGGTTCTAAAACAAACTCAGTACCATTGTACGATTTGATTATATTTTCTGCAGGATTGTAAAAATAATAAAGATTGTCTACAGATTTTGCGTTAGACGGAACTGCTGCTTCAGTAGGATACGCAAGCACATTAGTACTATCAATTAATGAATATGTTTGATAATTGTCAGATCTTACAAAATAAACAAATTTATCTTTAAATGTAGTTTGTGTGCTAGTAGAAGCAGGAGCAACAATGTCTTCAAAACTATCAGGATTATCAATTTGATTATCATCTAATTCATCAAAGAAACTTACTTTAATTTTTTTAGGTTCAATATATCCATCTGGTTCAATTACATTTTCTTCTACCTGCCATAAATGTCCTAATTTTAACGGAGTTCCGTCTAACGGATTATTATTAATTTTAAGAATTTCAACTTGATCTTTTACTAAAGTATTTTTTGTAAAATCAAAATTTCTAGAAGTTTTATCAAAAAAGAACGCTGTTTCTTTTTTACTTTCAAATATATATTCAGTTGATCTATATCGGACTGTATACCCAATACCGTTCCATACAAAGGCAAATAACCAACTAGAATCTAAGTTAGTATTAGTTGCATCTTTTTGGTAAGTTAATTTAAAAGGACTAGTAAGATCAAGATCAGTGTCGTTTATAATATACCAAGTACGAGTATCTTGTGCAAAGGAAAGACCAAAATTTCTTTTGGAATTACACAACCCTACAATGTCTGCTTGTAAATTAAAACTTAATATAGTATCAAAAGAAGGTATAATTGCTTCTGCAATTGCACTAGATGGTACATGCTGAGTTAAAATTACAGGACCAGTTCCGTTAGGCAATGCGCCTAGGCCGCCGTATGCACCGTCACCAATAACAGTTGCAACTTTAACCCATAAAATATCTTTAGTAGTATTGTCTTGAGTAGAAGTTAATTTTCCTGTAGGTAAAAAATACTGACCGGCAGGAGCAACAAATTTAATAAGACTACCTGCTGCTGCATATTGAAGATTATTTCCAGAAAATATGCCAGTTTGTAAAGGAACATTATCTATAGATGATTTAAAATATCCAGTAGTTTGATTAGTACTTTTTGTCAGTTGTTGCCAAGATACTATAGGATCAGTTAATGCAGGGCGAGGCCAGTTTTCATAATAAAAATTCTTCATTGCTGCAGATTCCAGAGCAGGAATTAATTCAGTACTTAATGCAGAATATATTGCATTGTTAGATGAAAATGTAAAATTAAAACTTTGAGTTACTGCATCTTTGTATATAATTCCGTCACTTCCAAAAATGTTAGTGCTGGAGTATTTTCCGCTTACATCGCTCAATTCATAATACTTAGAAATTCCACTTGATATTCTGTTTATACTTTTAATTTTAATAATGTCAGAACTAGCAGTTAATGGAGCAATATTATAATCTTCCGCAGTAATCATACGATTCTGTGTATAATATGATTGGGGGGCTTTTTGTTTAATACTTGCATTAGATTCACTTGCTTCACTATTTGAAACAGTGTATTGCAAACTTAATGTCATTGTTATAGTTTGAAGTTGTCCTGTTTTGTTAAAGTAAGGAACTTCAATTTGGACACCGTTAACTTGCTCTGGTTTAATGTAGTACTTTAATCCGTTACTTTGTCTATAAAATAAAGAGAACTGGCCTTTAGGTAAATTACCAAATGTGCCGTCTGCAAAATTTAAATCAATTTGATCGTTTTCTCTAGTAGTTACCGTATAGATATTTCTTTTGTCAATACTAGTACTGTTATAGATAATATTGTTACCTGTTAAAGAGTTAACTTTAGTCCATTCAGTGACATAATTACCGTTAGCATCAAGTTGCCATAACCAAATATCGGCGTCATTGATATCGCTTGCATTAATTCCTACAATTTCATTAGGTACAGGATTATCTAAAGAAAAATTAGTAACATTTAAGGCACCTTGTCGGAAATGCACAAAAAATCCAGTATTAGGACTTGCACTTCCTTTGGCATCATTTTTAAAGATAAAGTTAAATGGACTGCCGGGAGCAGGCGTTGATTCGTTAATTACATTACTACTGCTGAATTCACAACTAGTAATTTCAAACGGCATGTTAACGCCGCCAATGACCTTTGTAAAAGAATATATAGGAACATCAGTGTTAGCGGAATTAATTTTGTATTGCTCTGTAGGTACACCGGCAATAGGTTTTTTATCGTAAGGTTTTCCAAAAACTACGCTTGCTGGCATTGCAGAATTTAATATAGATACGAATTGCTGATACCAATTTAAATTACTAGTGTCGTTCCAACCAATAATAGTATTTGCTAAGTTGCTACCGTTAGCATCAAACACATCGTCAGTAGTACTAATTGCAGTTAACTTTAATAAACCATTAGCAGGGTTATTTCTAGAAGCATTGTAATTAATTAACTGCGCAAGTCTTAGCACACTGTCTCTACGATCAGCAGTTTCTAAAAAGTTTTCACGAGCATTTAAATCAACACGAAAACTTAAATTTTGCCCTAAGTATGCGATAAGATCAATAAGAGCAATATATTCGCTAGATTCAATATAATCATTAAAATCTTCAGGATATTTTTCTCTTAAGTACGCAATCATTGTTCTACGAACAGTTTCAAAGTCGTATGACTTAAAGTCCGCATTTTTATAAGATTGGTATACTTTTTTCCAATCTTCTGTTACTAATAATTTTGAGTTCGTTGCCGGTATCATAGGTAAAACAATCCAGTTATGGTGTATTTATAGCAAAAATAAACTGGGTAGTTATTACACTGCAAGGCCAGCATTTTTGTCAAATTTCAGGAGCATATTCTCGCTAACATCCGATCCCGAGTATGTCAGTGTTAGTTCTATTAAGAATCCAAAGTCTTGTTCTACAATGTTAATAAATGTAGGAATTACTCTAGGATCTGAATTGACTATTCTGTCAACATCCTCGGCAATAAACTGTCTAACAGTCGGAGTTAAAGGTTCAAAAATTAAATCCCATATGATAGAACCAAAGTTAGGATACATTAATCGTTCACCTTTGCGGGTGTTGAATTCGTTTAATATATCTTGTTTTATTAATTCAAAATCATATAGTTTGACATTGGTCGTAGACTCATCTATCGTGCTAAATCCTTTATAAAACTGACTAATTTTAGTTTTAGATACGTTTTTAACGTTAGGAGGAGTAATAACCAAGTTCTTATATGCCATAGTTTATTATTTATTTTATTAATTTTTGGGCGGATAGTAGCCAGTTCTAATAGGATTACCGTTGCTATCAAGTACAGGATTGCCGTTACCATCAGTCCATACTTGAGCATCTTCTGGAATTTTTAACATCTGTGTTCTAATATAAGTTAGTTGATTTCTAACTTTGGCAGCAGCTTCTGCTTTAGTAATGTTTCCATCATTATTAGCATCTAGTCCTTTATTTTGTCTGTAAGCAGTAGAAGGACTACTGAATAACACATAGTCTAAAGGTTTACCAACTGCTCGTGGCCATAAAATCTGCATATATAGATCTTCAAGCGTAGGAGCAGCAATTTTACGCACAGGACCTGCTTTAAAATATTTTAATACCCAGTCCATTTGTTCTACTCGTGTCATTACTGCCAATGCATCAGTGGTAGTGCCAAGACCCCTGGCAGTAGAAGGAATAAACTGAATTAGTCCAGTTGCTCCTATACTATTTCTTATAGACGGACTTAATGTTCTACCTGTTTCGAACGCCATACAGGCTAATAAATCTATAAATGAACAATTTAATTCTTTAGCAACTTCAATAGCTTTTTTAACAAATGCATGATCGTCTGCCCAATTTTTAGGCATGTCTGCCCTATTGTAATTTGTAGGAGGATTTTCTTTAGTTGCAGGACTAGATGATGCTGCACTATAACTAGATTGTGCTTGTGATTTAGTAGGAACATCAGTAGTGCTATCGGTATTGACAGAATTAAATTGACTTTGATTAATCGATTCGTGATGGTCCCACGGCTCATGTGTCGGGACTCGTTTCATAATAGACGAAATATCATCTGCTTTATAGAACTTGCCGTCATCCCATCCTTCATCTTTACTTCTGTTAGGAAGATTATATTTTGGTAATGCTGTTGGAATTTCAGCAATTGAAGATACTGTTGATTTAGTTGCTTCTGCGGCTATCTGATCACTACTGTTCATGTGAATTACAGCAGCAGTTTCTGTGTAAGTACTTCCAGATTTAACATTAAAAATACCAGTCGATTGTTGGAACATTTGGTCGCCGGCTTTAACATTAATATTTGAAGACGATTGCTGGAACATATCTGATGCTGAATATAGATGCATCTTATTTCCGGCAGTTTGAAGTATTGAACCGTTTGCGCCCACATTGAGATCTTTACCCACAGAAACAGTATTATTTTTTACAATAGTTTCATCAAGATTGCCTGAAAAGTTTATTTTACCGTTGTTATCTACAATGAGTGTATAATTGCCGCCTACATCTGCTTGAAAATTTTCACCTACTGAAATATTAAGATTTCTGCCTGCTTCAATATTAATATCTCTATCTGCTTTAAAATTAAAATCTGCTTCTGTATGCACACTGACGGAATCTTTTGCATATATATCAATTTTTCCTTGTCCAGTTAATTCAATCCATGCTGAACCAGATGCATTAGCAATATAAATTAAATCATGAGTATTATGCATTAATATCTGATGGCCTGTCCGAGTTCGAATTCTCACAAGTTCATTTTGGCCATCAGCATCTCCATCATCCATAACAAATGTACTACCACCCAATCTGCTAACTGGTTGAGGAGAACTAGATTGGTAACCTACAGAACCTTTTTTACCGTTAGGATCTAATGGGCCTGGCGTCGAAATGCCAAACACTTGACTAGGAACTTCTCGCCTTGCACTACTAGAAGTAACTCCTCTCACTGAATCAGTAAGAAGGCCTTGTGCTAACAGTCTATCGGCAAAAGGATGAATAGGTTTTGTAAATGTATCAGGCTTTCCTATTGAAGTACTTCTAGTTCCTTTTAAAAATTCTGCAACTGGAAGATTTCTAGTGCCGTACTTTCTTTCTTGCGCCGCTGTAATTGCAACATTTTTACTAGCAGCAATTCCCGGAACCATATGATTTTGAAATCTATCGGCTACACACCCAAACCAATAGCCTTGATTAGGATCACCTTCAATAAAAATACACATAACAGTAGAACCAATATCCGGAGGAACTGCCCAGAATCCATAACTTTTTTGTACGTCTTGCCAATTAGAAGAATCATTACCTTCAAATCTAATTGATGTAGATCCATGGAACGGACTTAGATATTGAACAATAAAAGTTTCGCTTTGAACATTTAGTTCACCTGTTGTAGGTTTAACTAGAACAACTTCTAATCCGCCCATATAGGTAGGGTCTTGGTGACTAGTTACAATACCAAGCCACGGTCCGGGACTAGGTAATTTTGAATGAGAACGGGAAGTTATTGGCATATTATGTTATTGCGTTACCTTGATTATCTACAACAGATGGTAATCCTAACCTTGCTCTTACAATAGGATCAGTGCCTGTGTAAGGAGGTGCATTAGGATCGTTTAAACTGTTAACTGCGGTATTCATGAGTTTATTTAAAGGCGAACCGACACTGCTGGATAAACTTCCAAATTGTGCAACTGCACTTTTGCCCATGTCTGATAAAGATAAGTTCGTTCCAGGATTACCTAATGCAGATTGTATATTTCCTGCAAGTCCCTCTATTGAGCCGCCTATGTTAGGCAACTTACTACCAATAGATAACAATGATGTTTTCATTCCTGCAACTATATCAGTTACATTCGGTATTCCGGGGTTAAGTTGTTCTAGTTGTTTAGATATTGTATCAAATTTTCCAGAAGCAATATCTGCACCAGAGATACCTAAGGCGGCCAATGCAGATGCATTTCCGGCGGCGGCTTGGGGATTGTTACTAATTGCAATTGCCTGTGCTTCAGGTGAAAGTACTTTTAAATTAACGCCAAACATACTGGCATTACGCAGTGCTTGATCTACAGGGATACCTTTGGTTTTTGCATCAGCAATAACTGCGGTACGCTGTTCAGCAGACAGGGTAGATGCTACGCTTCTATTAGGCAATGCTGCAAGAGGAGCGTGAAGAAAAGGAGGAATTGATGGTAAGTTTTTAAAAGAGTCTACTCCCAAACTTCCCATAATAATACCTTGATCTTTAGCCTTGTTAAGATCAGTATTTTTAGGTATTTCTTCTGCGGCTTGTTTTATTTGGTCTACTAACTTACTATCAACACCAGTAAGTTTAGATAACGCAGATGTATCGAGACCTAATTTAGCAGCGATCGAGCCGCCATTGGATTGAAATCCAAGAAGATTAACTCCAAACATACTGGCATTTCGTAATGCTTGATCTGCCGGAATTCCTTTTGTTTTTGCATCTGCAAGTACAGCATTCTTTTGAGCAGCAGTTAGACTGCCGCCACTGCCGCTTAGTCCCGGGATTGTAGGTGCAGTAATATTTCCTATTTTATCTTTAATACCACTCAGTGCGCCAGCAGGATCAAGAAATGCTGCACCAGTTAGAATTGGATTTCCAGAGCCATCTATAATAGAAGATCCATTTGCAGTTTTTAAAAATTCTTGTCCAGAAATACTAACTCCTGCAGCCAAGTTTGCAGCACCGGTTTTGATTGCTCCGGCGGTTTCTGAAAGAGATTTAGTTACATCAGTATTCAATAAAGAAGATGCATTGCTAGGGAGTAAGGAACTTGCAACCGAAGTTGCTTGATTTAACAATGATGCTGCACCTGTGCCTGCAAGTACTAATCCTGCTATTGACCCTACATCTAATTTCAGGCCGCCTTTAAGCAAATCGGAGCCGGCTAACACCGCACTTACACCAAATGCTGCCTTTGCTATTTGATTTAGTTTAGAAGATTCAGGTCCAGTAATTCCTGCAGGACTAGGAACTCCTCTACTGATCATTTTGTCAAGTTCAATGTTGTTTTCTTTGACACCTTGTTGTGGTACTTCAGCAGGAGCACTGTCTTTTCTTGATTGCTCGCCAGGTTTTGATTCTATGTCATACTTAATAGGTAGCGGTTTCTTGCCTATTTCATCATCAACTTGACCTGGAAATCTTATCAAGTTAAGTCGTTGTTTAAATATACCATTAGTAAACATGTGTTTAACTTTGATGACTTGATAAACTCCGCTGAACGGAACTAATTCAGAAAATTTATATTGTCCAGTAACGCTGTCAATATCTACTGGATTTCTAAAATTGATTCTACACAATACTGGTCCAAATTGAGGGGTTGCTTCTCCGTCAACTGTAAGACCTAGTTGTTTAAATCTTGCAAAATAATTTCCAATTCCCGACGTTGAAAGATAATACGGATCGCCTACTAGATCTATTTCAGCCGTTAATAAATTAACACTTTCTAAAATTGCTTGGTGTGCATTATATGCCAATTGAAAGTACGGATCTGTTTTCGGAGCGCCTGCTCTTCCTTTGAAACTGCTAGAGTCTCCGTTAGCAACAAGTCCCGCTGTATCAAATTTAGATTCAGGAGCATCTTTTGAAAGACCGTTCGGTTGCTTAACTTGTACATTATCAGAAGAGGCGGCGGCATCTTGCTTTTCCAATTTATCAGTATTGGCCATTTTAGGATTTGATGCTTGAAAGAATAAATGATTAAAATTTAATTTAAAATTAAGAACATCTATATTATTGCCAGTGTATATATAATTGTAAGTTCTTTTAACAAACGGTAATAATTCTTTTGCAGGAAATTTTTTAGACTGATAACCTGGCAATTTAGTATAATGAACCTTGTAAGGAACTACTAAGAATTGATATATGTGTTTGTGAATGTTCGTAGTAGTGTCGATTCCTAAAGGTAGTGTATTGATTATTATTTGAAAATAATCAATCATGCCGTGTGCATCTTTTGCAGCATTTACGTCAGCCAATATTTCTTTTAAATAATGGCTATCACGAATAACCGCAGTAATAATATCAGTTATGTGACTGTCTTTTGCAAATTGAATTCTGCTTACTTGCGGATTTAATCTAAATTGTTCTGATTGAGTAGTTCCTCTGCCGCCTGTTACTGTAGAAACTTTTTCAGGAAATTTATATAAAGAATTTTCTCTTAAATTATTGTTGATAGATTTACCTGCTATCAAATTACCGTCACTGTTTTTTACAATTTTGATATCTTTTCCGAGTTCAGGCATATTAGGAAAATAAATTTCATAAATGTCTCTTATAGTTTTAGTATTATCAGAATTTTTTTCTTTCTTTTCACGTTCTTCTAAATGTTTGTTAACAATCGAAAATAAATTGTCTAAAACTTGTTTTACTGTATTACCTGTAAAAGATATGTCGGTATAAATTTCATTAGGATTGCCGTAACCGGCTTCGTTAAAAGGAATGGCTTTGCAATTGTATGTTGTTCCCTGCTCAGTTACATTCATTTCCGCACCAGTAAACTTAATAGGTATATACTTAGTAGCATTTATTAGTTTTGGAGTAGGTAAATCAACATTGTCAGGATAACCAATAAATTCAATTTTTAATAAAAACGAAGCATTGAGATATCCTGTCCATCCTGCGGCTAATGCCGTAGTATGTAGTGCTTCTATAAATCCATTTACACTAAATTGTTCAAATACATCAAATCTTACAGAAGTAGATAACGATGTGCCTGATTGTTCGGTAGGTGCAACTATAGAATCTATTTCTAAATTGTCAATAAAGAATTCGAATCGCCCTTGACTTTCTTTGTTAAATCCTTTAACAATATCAACACCGCTTACATCATCTTCTCCAGGTATAATTTTTTTAATTTCAGTTGCCTCGTTGCCGCCGTTATCAAATATTAGTTCTGTTACTTCTTTTGTAGTTTTTATAGGAACTATATTAGAAGATATTGCATTAGGGCCTTTACCTTTAGTCGAAATAATAATATATTTTAATGTACTGTCTCTATAACTTTTAGGGTCTCGAATATTATTTGGTGTTAGCGCAGCCAATGTAAAATGATAGTTAACTGACCGGTAGTTGTTTAAAATATTAGGTTCTGAATTATTTGCTGTAGGATTATCAGAGAGTGCATTACTTGACGATTTATTAAGTAGTGCAGCAATGGCTTCACCTCCGTCGCCAGTCAAGTCTTGCTTACGCTCTGTAATGCCTGTTTGTTGTTTTGTCATATTACAATCCTAACGAATCTCTAAGAGTTTGTAACTTAGGAAGATAAATTTCAATACCAGCAACAAGGTCAAATGTAGGATCTTTTAGAATATTTCTATTTCTAACAGCAAACACCCACCACAAATTAACATCTTCATAAAGATCATATGCAAGTAAATCAGGACGATTCTCATATTGATTAGTTACTGTAAAAAGAATATCGTCTTTTTGATTAGGAAAAGATCTTAATGTAAGTACATCAAGATAACCGCCAGTTATCTCAGTAGCATAGTAAGGACTAGTTTTAGAATATATTGTCATAGATAACCTTTTCCTGTGAATTCACCTGATAAAAATTTATCAACACTATAATTTTGTATTTCACGTCTACTGTAAATAGGTATTAAACTTATTGCTAATACAGAAGATGTGGGTACTAAAGAATTTTCAAACGATGACTTAACCTGTATGTAATCAACTCCATCAGGCAAATCAAATTTAAAACTTTGTATAGCAACAGGAATATTTCTCAATTGATAATCTCCATACCCTTCTAAACGACATATGGGTGGGGGACTTCCGGCATTTTTATCTGTTCCGAACCGCATCTTAGTTAGCGCTCTTAATAAATGTTGAACTGCTAACCATTTTATACCATCTTGTTCATTTTGAACTGTAAATTTTCCGTTAATTTGTATAGCAGATACGCTGCTATGCTTAAAGAAATATTGTGTATAATTGCTATGAAGAGGATTTACACTTCCATATTGTGCTTGAGTGTCGTAACTAATTTGAGGTGTGTACGGAAATAACACACCTCCTAGTTCAGATAACGACGAGGATTTACCTTTAAGATACTCTGTAGGTACTCTTATCATTACTCTTAAATCTTCAGCACCTGCCCATTTAGCAGAAGCAGGTTCTGGTTTGGTTAGTTGGGCGCCTGACGGAACTCCGGATGATCTTGGCGATGCAGTCGAATCTGCTTCGTCTGGGTTATTACCGGCAGCATATGTTTCTGTACTATCTGCTTCGTCTGGGTTATTACCGGCAGGTGTATTGTTAGGGTCTGCCATTTTTTCAGCAGATTCAATATCAGTAGCAGATTCATTAGTTGCTTCTGGTGATTTAATAGTCGAAGTAGGGTCTGCTGCTTGGGCAGCATTTGCTTCTCCGTCTGCAACTTGGGCAGCAATATCCGCTTGTTCTTGTACCGATATTGCTTCTTCTAATTCTCCGGCTTGCATGTCTACTTCAAAATATGTGGCAGCAGTAGAATTTCTTTCTGCATTTGCTTCGTCTGATTGTTGCTGCGCTGTGGCAATACGTTTTCGAGATTCCTGCATTGAAGTTTGTACTTCTACAAGCCTTGATTGCAAAGCAGGGTCGTTTGGATTTTGGTTTATTTGCGTGTTTAATGAATTAACTTCTCTAAGTTTGGCGGACTGTCCTTCGGTAGCAATAACATTTGTCAATGCCGCATATGCAGCATCAGATTTTGCTTTTGCGGCATCATAAGCAGGTTTTGCAGCAGTGGCGGCTGCATTAGCATTTGCTAATCTTTGTTTAAGCGAGTCAATGTCGGCCATAAATATATTCCCTATACCTTATTTACCACATAAAAAACCGTCATTAAATGGTTGACACACATGTGGCATATCTGCTACAATATTATAAAGGGACATTATAACTATGACAATACTATCTCCAGGACCAAAAGTTAGATATTTAAATAATAGAGATTTATTAGCAGAGATTCATAAAAGTAAAATTACTTTCAGCAGTTTCACCGATAAAAAATACAGTCAACACGATATTATTTTAACTAATTTAGATAAAATTAATCGACTTACAGTCACTGATGCTAAAAGAGCACAGGCTAAACGAATAGGATTGTTGGCGTTTAATAAGGCCAGAGCAGAAGGAGATAAAAAAGTAAAGTTAGCAGAACTTACTCAGGACTATAAAACTATACAAAAAGTCGACTTAGTATTTCGAATTATGACATTTGATCATATACCGCTAGCACCGGGACGTAAAAAAACAGTCAAGAGTACTGCAGACAGTCACGATAAGGTAAATTTTCCTCCTTTCCAACACTGGAAATACAATGATAACGACGAACTTGTGTGTGTAGGTAAAAGTCATTGGAAAGGTGATCTAGACAAAGGATATTTTAGTAAAGAACATGGCAGAATTACTGAAAATCTTGGCAAAATGTTTATTAAACTTTCCGAACGATATGCACAACGTAGCAACTGGCGTGGTTATACTTATAATGAAGAAATGCGTGGACAAGCAATTCTACAGTTAAGTCAAATAGGATTACAGTTCGACGAATCAAAATCAGAAAATCCGTTTGCTTATTATACAGCGGCTGTTACTAATTCGTTTACTAGAGTACTAAACATTGAGAAAAAAAATCAAAATATTCGAGATGATATGCTGGAAATTAATGGGTTCACTCCAAGTATGACAAGACAATACCGTGATGAGTATGCGGAAGAAACTGCAAGGCAAGCAGAATTGTATAAAAACTTTAGAATGCCTAAATCGGAAGAAACAGATATCGAAAGCGGAACTGAAACTTGACATTATTATATCAGCATGCTACACTATTAAATAGGGAGACTATTGTTAATGGCTTTGTTTAAAAAAGTAGCGTGTTTTACAGACATACATTTTGGTTTAAAATCAAATTCAGCAACTCATAATCAAGATTGTGAAGACTTTGTAGATTGGTTTATTGAAAACGCAAAACGAGAAGGTTGCGAAACTTGTATTTTTCTTGGCGATTGGCATCATAATCGCAACTCGATTAATCTAACTACCTTAGATGCAAGCATTAGAAGTTTAGAAAAACTAGGTGCAGCATTCGAACAATTCTTTTGGTTCCCTGGTAATCACGATTTGTTTTACAAAGACAAACGAACTATTCACAGTGCTGCGTTCGGACATCATATTCCGGGTGTCACTGTAGTTGATAAAGTTACTACTATTGACGACGTAACCCTTGTTCCTTGGCTAGTAAGTGATGAATGGCGAGATATTACCAAGATCAAGAGCAAATATATGTTTGGGCATTTTGAATTACCTTTGTTCTACATGAACGCCATGGTACAAATGCCTGATCACGGTGAACTGCAAGCAGAACACTTTCATTATCAAGACTATGTGTTCAGTGGTCACTTCCACAAACGGCAAAATAAAGGAAAAGTTTGGTACATTGGCAATGCTTTCCCCCATAACTTTGCAGATACATGGGATGACGAGCGTGGCATGATGACACTAGAATGGGGCGGTGTGCCTCAATTCATCGATTGGGAAGATGCTCCTAAATTTAGATCTGTAAAATTAAGCAGACTAATTGATGAAGAATCTTCGTTGATGAAAAATAAAATGTACATCAAAGTTGGATTAGATATCGATATCAGTTTTGAAGAAGCAAATTTTATTAAAGAAACATTTGTAGACAAATATGATATTAGAGAAATAAGTCTAATTCAAGAAAAAGAAAATTTAGATTCTATTTTAGATGATCAAACCGAAACAAAATTTGAAAGTGTAGATCAAATTGTTACAGATCAATTAGTGAATATCGATTCAAATTCATTTGATAAAAAATTATTACTTTCAATTTATAACAACCTATGACTTTCAAACTCAATAATATAACTGTGAAAAATTTCATGAGTGTAGGCAATCAAACTCAGGCAGTTGATTTTGATAAAGCACAACTTACACTTGTATTAGGTGAAAACGTAGACTTAGGTGGAGATGATAGCGGCAGTCGAAATGGTACAGGTAAAACAACTATTATTAATGCGCTTTCGTATGCATTGTATGGCCAGGCGCTAACCAATATTAAAAAAGAAAACTTAATTAACAAGACAAATGGGAAACATATGCTTGTTACTGTAGAGTTTGATACTAACGGGCAGGCTTTTCGAATTGAAAGAGGGCGTAAACCCAATGTACTAAAGTTTTTTGTAAATGATCAAGAGCAAAAAACAGAAGATCAAGACGAAAGTCAAGGCGATAGTCGAGAAACGCAAAAGTCTATTGAGCAATTGTTAGGCATGAGTCATACAATGTTTAAGCATTTAATTGCGTTAAACACTTATACTGAACCTTTTCTTTCAATGCGAGCAGCAGATCAGAGAGAAGTTATTGAACAATTGCTAGGCATTACACTACTGTCAGAAAAAGCAGAACGATTAAAACAAGAAGTAAAGATTACAAAAGATGCTATTCAACAAGAAACATTCAGAATCGAAGGTGTTAAAACTGCGAACGAGAATGTACAGAAATCCATTGACAGTTTGGGCATTAAAAGTTCGGCCTGGGAAACAAAAACAAACGAAGACCTCGAAAAGTTAGGAAGAGCAATACTACAATTAGAAAATGTAGACATTGACGAAGAACTATTGCTTCATGAAAATCTAAAAGAATGGCTTTCAGATACTTCTACTGTTAAAGAATTGAATAAACAGCGGGCAACTCTTGAAAGTGCTAAGATACAGGCTGATAAATCAGTTAGCAAATATACTAGCGCTGTAGAAACCCTTGCAAATAAACAATGTCCGGCATGTGAGCAAGAACTACATGACTACAAGCATGAAGAAATGTTACTTAAAGCACAAAAAGATCTAGAAGACAGTTTAATCTATGCAGATAAAGTTAATGTAGGTTTGTTGTCTATCAAAGAAACTATTGATGCAATTGGAGATTTAGGAAGGCGGCCTGAAACATTTTATGAAACAGAAGCCGAAGCACTAGGTCATAAAAACAATCTTAATAGTTTAGAAACTAGTTTAACAAATAAAGTTGCAGAATTGAATCCGTATAAAGAACAAGTAGAAGAACTTAAACAGACTGCGCTACAAGTAATCAATTGGAATATCATTAACGAATTAACTAAAACTAAAGATCATCAAGAGTTTTTGTTAAAGTTGTTGACTAATAAAGATAGTTTTATTCGTAAAAAGATTATTGACCAGAATTTAAGTTATCTAAACAAACGATTAGGATATTATATTTCTAAAATGGGATTGCCACATCAAGTAAAATTTCAAAATGATTTAAACGTTGAAATTACACAACTTGGACAAGACCTTGACTTTGATAACTTATCACGTGGTGAACGTAACAGACTTATTTTAAGTCTAAGTTGGGCATTCCGAGATGTTTGGGAAGGACTTTACCAACAGGTTAATTTATTGTTCATTGACGAACTTATAGATGCAGGAATGGACAGTGCAGGTGTAGAATCCGGACTTGCTGTTCTAAAGAAGATGGCACGTGAACGCAATAAGAATATATACTTGATCAGTCACAAAGACGAGTTAGTGGGGCGAGTTAACACTGTACTTAAGGTTATCAAAGAGAACGGATTTACTTCTTACTCAAATGATGCCGATCATATCGAGCATTAATACTAAATGTTAGAGAAATATACAGAGATTTATAAAGAGTTCTTGGAAAAAGTCACAGAGTTGCATAATGCACACATTGGCTTTACTCAAAAACCAACAAATAAATCTTGTAGACGTTTAAGAAAGGCCATAGGCCAGTTAAAAGAACATATGAATCCGTTTAGGATGGAAGTATTTCAATTACAAAAAGAGTATAGTGAAATTCAAAAACAAATTTGGCTTGATCATAAAGAACAGATCCGTTTAAAGACAGAAGCCAAAGAACAAAGAAAACTTTTAAAGGAAAATAAAAAATGAGTACACAAAATGAACTTCAATCAGCGTTTGATGCATACATGGCAGAAGATGCAAAATTTGCTGCAGGTAATACGGCAGCAGGAACTCGTGCTCGTAAAGCACTTGCAGAAATGAGCAAGGCTGTCAAGGCACGTCGCAACGAAATCACAGCAGAAAAGAATGCTCGTGTTGAAACAAAAAAGGCTGCACAGTAATTGACTTGGACTTATCAAGGCAGTATAATTAATGAATTGCCCGAAGATTGTGTTGGATTTGTATATCTTATCTCTAACACAATTACCGGGCGTAAGTATATTGGTAAGAAATTAGCAAAATTTAGTAAAACGACCTACAAGACTGTAAAGTTAAAGAACGGCACAAAGAAGAAAAAAAAGATTCGAGGCAAAATTGAATCAGACTGGCAAACATATTATGGCTCGAGTCCTAATCTAACAACAGACGTTGTAGCATTAGGCACAGATAAATTCACTAGAGAAATCCTCTATTACTGTAAATCAAAATCAGAAACATCTTACATTGAGGCTCGAGAACAATTCGAGCGCAAAGTATTAGAATCCGACGAATACTATAACGGACATATACAAGTCCGTGTCCATGGCTCTCACATAAAATCTAAAATTTAAGGCACCTTAAGCGGTAACAAGCAAGCGTCGGCAAATATCGGACGCCCTAAACCTGGATTACGAATCGCAGGGATGGAAAACTCTCGCCGCTAAGAGTACTCAACTACTACCCGAAAGGATGAAGATCGCTAATCAAGACCTGCGATTTAGTTGTTTGAAGAGAATTGAATAGGCAAAAAGATGTAGGGTTTAACAAACGCCTACAGTGTTGTGCAATAAGATAGTGTTTAATGCATAACATGCCGTTGTAATAAGACAAGACGAGCAGGTATCGGACAACCGCCTGTGTTAAGTAGAAATACTTTGTAGTTTTAACACTATGTGGCTGCGCTACTCAGATAATGCAGATTTTTTTCTTTGCCCTGTGCGGGCGAAGTGTGACCACTTAATCTAGATAATAGTTTAAGTGCTTCGCATATCATTATTACTTCATTTATAACAGTTCGAGCGATAGCAAAGAACAGATGTACGCAGTACATCTTATTAATATAAATAATCATGTTCGCTATTAAGGAAACAAACATCATGCGTATAGATCAAATATTATCCGAATCTGCTATTCGAGAATTAAATGAAGGTCCTGGATGGGATGCTGCTAAAGCAGGTATCAAAGGAGTTGCCAAAGGCATAGGTCAAGTAGCCAAAGGTGCTGCAATGGGTGTTCCTGGAGTAGTGGGCGGTGTTGCCAAAGGTGCTGGCGCAGTAGCAGGTGGTATTGCTGGTATGGGCAAGGCAGCAAAGCAGGGTTATAATGCAGGCAAATCAGCAGTAGCAGGTAACCCAACTACTGCAACAAATAAAGTTAACCCAGCAATGGGACAATCTACACAACAACTTGCAGCAGTTTCAAATTATAGACAAACAAAAGATTTAGTTGCCAAATTAGATAAAAAAAGCAAGCAAAGAATTCTTGCTATCCTTGCACAAGACTTAGGTATTACAAATCAAGCAGCACCAGTTAAGAAGACTGTTAGTAAAATGGCTCCTCCCGGAACGCCGGCAGCAAAGCCTAAAGTAGTGCGTGGCGGCAAAGCAGTTTAAAAGAACGGCAATCCGCTTTTCTTAGTAGTTTCCATATTGTCCTTAATGATGATGTTAAGGACTTCTAAATCATCAGGTGCTAGATTGTATGCTTCGGATATAGTCATACCGCCCCTCATATACCAACAAAGCCTGAATAGATTGTCTTTTAAGGCTTTTGTCTCTTTTTCCATTTTCCTACTCAGTTCGTCAATCTCTTCCAAACTGAGAGACAAAAGCCTTATTCGAAAAAATTTGAAGGATCGAAACTGATTGGATATTCAATAGTGTCTGTGTCAACACCTTGTGCTCGAATTTCATCGTTAACAGGTATAGTCAATGGTTTAATAGTGTTGATTTCTCTCAAGGCATCAATATGGTCTTTTACTTTACTAAAGGTAGCCTTGTCAACATTGTTCATAAACTCTTGAATGTGTTGTTGATTAGTAACTTGGCCGGCAGCAGAATCTACTTGGTAAACAGAATTATTGATAATTCCCACAGTCAATTGATTTAATTTAGCAAAACTGTTTTTAAATGTTTCTAACTTTTGATCATCAGGAATACTATCGTCAGCAGCAAGTTGAATTAATTTCTGTGTTTCAAAAGTCTGTACAGCACTAGCACTCATTACACGATAGTTAATAGGCTTTACATAAAGTGTAAGATCATCATTGATAGGCACAACGGGATCCCAAGTAATTTGAGCATTTAATTGATCTAATAACACTCGTAAATCTAAAGAATAATCTGCTTCAAACTCTTTAATCACTAACGGTACATTCATCTTTTCGCCATATGTAGCAATACGAATAGCAATTAAGATAACATCTAAATCCAAGTTAGGACATGCCCATGCATTTTTAATATTAGGCATACAGTGCTGAATAACATCCACAACTGCCTGTCCATTCATTAATGCATCTGGAATTTTCAGTGCAAGTTCGTCTTGCGCAGTCATTGAAAATACAGGAAACTCTCCATTTTCAGAAACATCAATAGATCCGGCATCCCAATATTGTCCTCCGCTAGGTAAGCGAATGTAAATCTTAGGTTGTCTCATAAGATTCATTAATGGGTTTTGACTATTAGTCTGCTGTGGAACCATGTTTATATTCTCCGATAAATAACTGAGTATAACTCAGTGTATTATTTATATACGCATAGAACTTGGGATTTTAACTATGGCAGACGTAACTGGTAGAATAGGTGACAACGAAGTCGAATTAAACAATGCGGCTACGGAAACAACCCTAAAGGCTTTGCTGCTAGCATCTGCTGGTTCCGTTAAAGAAATGAAGAAGTTGGCCAAACTTGCTGAAAAGGCAGGAATGGATGCTAGAGCAGTTGAACAAGCAGAACAAGCAGTTACTGCCCTGGGTAAGAACTCATCATTAAGTGCAGGCTCCTTACTTAAACTTAATCCTTTGTTCTACGGCCTTGGCAAAGGAGCACAATTTTTAGGAACTGTTGTAGGAGATGTTGCAGCCAGTGCATTTAAAACAGCAGGTAATCTAACAAACTTAGCCGGTTCATTAGTTGACGGAGCAGGTGCTGCCAGCGATCTAGCAGGTGCGTTTAAAGATTTGCCACTTGGTATTGGTCTAGTTGCAGGCGCATTTCAAAAGTTATTGCAGTTACAGGAAGCAGAATTAGAAACCTACAGACAACTTACTAAAGCAGGTGTTAACTTTGGTGGCTCACTGACTACTATTAGAGTTGAAGCATTATCGCTAGGACTTACACTTGAACAATTTGGAACTGTTTTATCAAACAATTCTGTTGCATTGGCTAGTATGGGTGCAGGAGCAGAAGACGGTTCAAAGAATTTCGTAAGATTAGCAAAAGATTTAAGAAATTCTCCTATGGGAGAACAATTGAGAGCACTAGGATTATCGGCAGAAGAAACTGCAAACGGATTAGCCAACTACATTAAAATGACTGGCGGACGGACAGCAGACGAAATGCGTAATACTAAAGGGTTATCAGAGGCAGCAGGATCCTACATGAAACAACTCGACATGTTGGCTACTATAACTGGTAAGAGTAGAGAAGAACAAGAAAAAGCCCTACAAGAAGCCCAACAAAATGCAGCGTTTGAAGCATACCTGCAGACATTAGATGAAGATGGTCGTAAAAAAGCAATGGCAGGCCTATCGCAAGCACTGGCAGTAGGCGGCAAAAGTGCAGTACAAAGTTTGCAAGCAAAGTTAATGAATTTGCCAGATATGACAGACGCATCGCAAACATTTAGAGCAACAATGGGCAATGCTGCTCAAGGTATAGATCGAATAGCATCTGACATACAAAATAGCGGTAAAACAATAGACGATGTTAATCGTTCAGGCGCTGCTGCTATGGCAGGATCTTTTAAAGACATTAAACAGTTTGGAACTACATTAGTTAGTGCAATGAGTATGATGAGTGGACCAACTGCTGAAGCCATTATGACTGCACAGGCAAACTATAATAGAGCATTGAAGCAAGGTGCAAAATCGCAAGAAGATTTAATAAAACTGCAAAACGACGTTACAAAAGCACAAGACCGTGCTAAAACTGAAGCAGCCGCGGCAGCAGAATCAGAAAAAGCAATGAGAGATCTCGGAAGAGATGTCTATATGGCATTGCTTCCTGTTATTAAAGATTTAACAAAGTTTGCAAATGATTTAGTACAAGACTTTAAAGGAATGTCCGGTAAAGTTTTGCCTGAGGTAGAAGCAGGACTAAGAAAAATTACAGATTGGATTAAAAGTTTTATCAATCCTGCAACTCGAGACAAGGCAATTAAAGATCTTACTGACGGGCTTACTGATATTTTATCAAAAGTATTCCAAGCAGTGTGGGATAAATTTAGTATATTTGGTAAAGCAGCACAAGAAGACCCTACTGTTATGCAACCTAATCAAGCACCGGCTGCGGCAAACGGAGCGGTGTTAAGCGGTCCAAGATCTGGATTTGATGCAATACTACACGGTACAGAAGCAGTAGTTCCTTTACCAGATGGTAGAACTATTCCTGTACAATTAGACATGTCTATGCCTAGTGCTACAAATTTCCAGCAGCCAGATATAGCAGGTCTAGTAGCAGAAATGCAAAAGACAATGAAATCACAACAGGCAAATCCTTTTGAAAAGTTTGAAAATTCTTTGGCAGAATTATTTGCACCGAAAGAAAATAACGAACCTGATGTTGTAGGTAAAAATTTACTTAGCGAACTACAAACGTTAAATAAGCAAACAGCAGAAATGTTATCTTACGTTCGTGACACCGCAGACACAGGACGCAGAAGCATTGATGCATTAAGAGGATTATCCGGAAATTTATATCCGGTCTAAATTATGTCTTGGAAAAAGTACTTCACCCCCGTTACAGTTAATGCTTCTGGCACAAAAAGTCCAATTAGCGGCGCAGACTCCGCATACGGACCTACCGGAAGCAAAGCAAATTATAGTTCATACTTGCCGGATGTCTATTCAGGACATCCAAATCGTATTGAAAGATATAATCAATACGATACTATGGATATGGATAGCGAAGTTAATGCTGCGCTAGATATTCTTGCAGAATTTTGTTCTCAAACTAACGACGAAAATTCTACACCATTTAACATCTTCTTTAAAGAACAGGCAACTCCTACAGAAGTTAAAATTATTAAACGATCATTGCAGCAATGGACTCGATTAAACAAGTTTCAAAAAAGAATTTTTAAAATTGTACGTAGTGCATTTAAATACGGAGATTGTTTTTTTATTCGTGACCCGGAAACACGAGCATGGATGCATGTAGATCCTAGCAAAGTTGATAAAATTATTGTCAACGAAAGCGAAGGTAAAAAGCCTGAACAATATGTTGTTCGTGATATTAATCCGAACTTTATGAATCTAAGCTCAACTCAGATCAATGCTAACGCTACAAATGCTACTACTCCTACTGCGTACAGTGGCGGCGGTAATAAAAATATGGTAGGATCTAGTCCTACCAATACTGGAAATAGATTTGGTGTAAATCAAAATCAATGGGCAATTGATGCAGAACATGTGGTACATTTGTCAATGAGCGAGGGAATGGACAATAATTTTCCGTTTGGAAATAGTCTATTAGAAAGCATTTTTAAAGTTTACAAGCAGAAAGAACTGCTTGAAGACGCTATTATTATCTATCGTATACAACGTGCGCCAGAGCGTAGAGTGTTTTATATTGATGTAGGTAATATGCCAAGTCACTTGGCAATGGGATTTGTTGAGCGTGTGAAAAACGAAGTAAATCAACGACGCATCCCAAGTGTAACTGGAGGAGGACAAAGCGTTGTAGATGCTAGTTACAATCCGTTAAGTATCAACGAAGATTACTTTTTCCCACAAACTTCTGAAGGTAGGGGTTCTAAAGTTGAAGTTCTTCCAGGCGGTACTAACTTAGGAGAAATTGATGATCTTAGATATTTTACTAATAAGTTGTTTCGTGCTCTACGCATACCTAGCAGTTATCTTCCGACCGGGCCTGACGACGGAGGATCTTCGTTCAATGATGGTAGAGTTGGAACAGCATACATTCAAGAATTACGATTCAACAAGTACTGCGAGCGTCTCCAAAGTCTCTTAAACGAGAATTTTGATATTGAATTTAAAGATTACTTAATGCATAAAGGCATTAACTTTGATCCTAATATATTTGAATTACAATTTAATCCACCACAAAACTTTGCTTCATACCGTCAAACAGAAATGGATACTGCAAGAATTTCTAGTTATAGCGCAGTTATTGCAGTTCCTTTTATTAGCAAACGGTTTGCATTAAAACGATTCTTAGGTCTTTCATTAGAAGAAATGGCTGAGAACGAGGAAATGTGGAAAGAAGAAAATGGTCTATCTGCTAAACAAGTACCAGCAGCCGCTGAACTGCGTGGTGCAGGCATTACAGCAGGCGGAATGGATATAGATACTGAAGATTTAAGTCAAGCAGAAGAAATACCTCCAGAAGATTTAGGTGGTGCAGAAACACTACCGCCGCAACAATAATTTGGAATAAATAGTATTATGCTACTAAACGAATTCATTTATTTTAACAAAGAAAGTGCAGATTTAGATTCTGACGATCGCTATGAACCATTAGATGACAGTAGTGTAATAACATCTAAAGATACTAGAAAAACTAGACTTACACTAAGGATGATAAACGATTTAAGAAAAGCAGGAGATGTAAGAGAAGCCGAACAAAAAGAACATCTTAAGTTTGTAAAAATCATGTACGCTACACCTGTTGAACCTGCGGTATAATAACTATCTATATAACTTTTTGAATTAGAATATTAAATATTTTAGTCAAAAATTCACACTATAATCTCTTTTTTACCAAAAACGAGCCGTTTTTGGCCTGTTTCGCATAAGTATTAGCGCTTGGTTGTAAATATATAGGACAGCCTTGCCAATCTAATTAAAGGAGAACCCGCAATGTCTAACAAGTTTGAAGAACTATTAGATCTTCTTGTCAACGAGGAAATGGATAAGGCAAATGAATTATTCCACGAAATCGTTGTAGAGAAGAGTAGAGAAATTTACGAAAATATGATTGCTGAAGAAGCAGAAGACGATGAAGAAGATGAAGACGACGCAGTAGAAGAAGCCATGGACGATGAAGACGACATGGAAGAGTCTATTGAAGAAGAAACAACCCTAGAAATCGGCGGCGACGCTAGCGATGACTTTGTATCTGATGTCCAAGACGATGATGCAATGGGCATGGACAGTGATATGGCCGGCGATTTAGGCGACGAAGGCGAAGGTTCTGAAGAAGAACGTATTGCTGACTTAGAAGACGCACTAGAACAATTGAAAGCCGAGTTTGAACAACTAATGGCAGGCGAAGAAAACGAACCAGAACACGACGACATGGAAATGGACGACGAAGAAGGTGATGATGACATGGACGACGAAGAATCTGATGACGAGGGAGAAAATCCTTTTGCTAAAGAAAGCGTTCGTGAATATGTTGAAAAAGTTTCCGACGGTCACGGAGTTGAGAAAAAAGGTCGTACAGACTCACCAGACAATGGTAAGAGTCCAGTAAGTACTGCTAAAGGTAAGCCAACAACAGGCGCAACTGCACACAACATCTTAGGTAGCAAGTCTACTGAAGCAGGTGGCAAGGGCGGTCAAGGTCTAGTTGGTAATGTTAAAGGCGAATATACTAAAGGTGTTGAAAAGAACATCACAGGTAGCGCTAAAACAAAAATGCCACAAGGTAACACCCTAAGTAAAGTTGCCGCAGGTCATGGCGCAGAGAGAAAAGGTACTAGCGAAACTGGTGCTTATACTAAATCTCCTGCAGACCGAGCACAATAATTAGGAAAATAGGATGAAACAACTTTCATATCTAAGAGAGCATTTAAGTTTTGATCAGGCGAGAGTAGTCTTAGAGTCTGATGACAAGGACGGTAAGAATCTATACTTGAAGGGAATTGCTATTCAAGGCGGTATCCGAAATGCCAACCAGCGGGTTTATCCAGTAAATGAGATTGCTAACGCTGTAAAAACTTTAAATGATCAAATTCAGAGTGGTTATTCTGTTTTAGGTGAAGTTGATCATCCTGATGATTTAAAAGTAAATTTAGACCGTGTATCCCATATGATTACAGATATGTGGATGGACGGCCCAAATGGCTATGGAAAGATGAAAATCCTTCCTACCCCAATGGGTAACTTAGTTCGCACAATGCTTGAAAGCGGCGTAAAACTTGGCGTAAGTTCTAGAGGTAGCGGTAACGTTAATGAAGGTTCTGGCGAAGTAGCAGATTTTGAGATTATTACTGTTGACGTAGTTGCTCAACCAAGTGCTCCTGGTGCTTATCCTACACCTGTTTATGAACATATCATGAACATGCGTGGAGGTAACAAAGCATTTACAGTAGCGCAAGAAGTGAAAGAAGATCCAAAGGCCCAGAAGTATCTACGAGAGGCGATGCTTCATATTATTAACGGGTTAAAAACCTAAGGAGACCAAAAAATGTTGGACGCATTCAAACAATTGGTCGAAAGTGGCGTGATGTCAGAAGACGTAAAGTCTGAGATTGAAGGCGCTTTTACCCAACGTATTCAAGAGAATCGCGACCAAGTCACTGCCGAACTTCGTGAAGAGTTTGCTCAAAAATACAGCCATGATAAGGCTGTTATGGTTGAAGCACTTGACAAGATGATCGGTGAGAGATTGGCCGCAGAAATGGCCGAGTTAGCAGAAGATAAGAATGCCCTAGTGGAAGCAAAGGTTACTTATCAACGCAAAATGACAGGTGATGCTAAAATATTAGAATCATTTATCATGAAACAACTTGGTAAAGAATTAGTAGAATTCCAAAGCGATCGTGATAAAGTTGCTGAGAATTTTTCTAAGTTAGAGAACTTTATTGTAGGTGCTCTAGCAAGAGAAATCAACGAGTTTGCAATTGACAAGCGTGATTTAGCAGAAACGAAAGTTAAGTTAGTCCGTGAAGCAAAAAACAAGTTTGGAGAAATCAAAGCGCAATTTATTAAGCGTAGTGCTGCAATTGTTGAAAACACAGTTACTAAAAAATTAACTTCTGAGATGAAACAACTCAAAGAAGATATTGATAGTGCCCGTGAAAACGCATTTGGACGCCGCTTATTTGAAGCATTTGCTCAAGAGTTTGGTACAAGTTATCTAAACGAAAAATCTGAAACAAGTAAATTGTTGAAGGTTATCGAGAAGAAAGAACTTGAACTAGCAGAAGCAAGGGCTGCTGTTAATGAAAAAACACATTTAGTAGAATCTAAGGACCGCGAAATTCGTGTTGCCTATGATATTGCTAAACGTAAAGAAGTAATGGCAGAAATGCTAGCACCATTAGGTGCTGAGCAAAAAAGTATTATGAAAGAATTGCTAGAGTCTGTACAGACTGCAAAACTTAGTGATACTTTTGACAAATACCTACCAGCAGTTATGGAAGGTGCAGTTAAGAAAACTACTAAGGTGCAAACCAAAGAAGTTATTACTGAAAGCACAGAAGTAACTGGAGACCGGGAACAAAAGACAGCCGAGGTAGGCTTAAAAGAAAACATCTTAGACATCCGCAAATTAGCGGGTCTAAAATAAACTTAATTCAAGGAGAAGACATAAAATGTCACAATTATTAAACGAAAGATGGTCAGAGACCAAAGACGCTCTGCTTGAAGGCCTACAAGGTACCAAGAGATCCGTAATGGCAACAACTCTTGAGAATACTCGCAAGTATTTGGCTGAAAGCGCAACTGCTGGTGCAACAAGTTCCGGCAACATTGCAACATTAAACCGTGTTATTTTACCGGTTATCAGACGTGTTATGCCGACTGTTATTGCTAACGAAATCGTTGGTGTACAGCCTATGACAGGTCCAGTTGCACAAATTCACACTCTACGTGTTCGTTATGCTGATAGCGGCGACGGCATTGTAGCAGGTGACGAGGCATTAAGTCCATTCAAGATCGCTGCTGCTTATTCTGGTAACAACGTTGATGCAACTCCAAAGGCGCAAACAACTGCTGTTCTAGAAGGTCGGCCAGGCAAGCGTATGAGCATTCAAATCTTGAAAGCACCAGTTGAAGCGAAGACACGTAAGTTAAGCGCACGCTGGACTTTTGAGGCTGCACAAGATGCACAATCCATGCAAGGTATTGACATTGAAGCAGAAATTATGGCTGCTCTAGCACAAGAAATTACTGCTGAAATTGACCAAGAAGTACTAGCAAGTCTACGTTCTTTAGGTTCAGTTGAGCAGACATATGACCAGGCTGCTGTAAGTGGTACTGCTACATTTGTTGGTGATGAGCATGCTGCTTTAGCGATTCAAATCAACCGTGTTGCTAACTTGATTGCTCAGCGTACACGTCGTGGTTCTGCTAACTGGGCAGTTGTATCTAACCAGGCTCTAACGATCCTTCAGTCTGCTACAACTAGCGCATTTGCACGTACTACAGAAGGTACATTTGAAGCACCTACAAACACTAAGTTTGTTGGTACATTAAACAACAGCATGAGAATTTATGTTGATGCTTACATGAGTGATGCAGATGACAACAACCAAGTATTAGTTGGATACAAAGGTACAAGCGAAGCAGATGCTGCTGCGTTCTACTGCCCATATATTCCTCTAATGAGTTCTGGTGTTGTGCTAGATCCAGCAACATTCGAACCAGTAGTTGGCTTTATGACACGTTACGGATATGTTGAGTTAACAAACACAGCATCTTCACTAGGTAACGCTGCTGATTACTTAGGTAAAGTTGCTATCACTAGCGCTAACGTAAGTTTCCGTTAATCTTTAATTAGATAAAAGGCAAATAAAAACCCGCTTCGGCGGGTTTTTTGTTAAATACAGTGTCATTAATCGTGCCTACACTTGAGTAGGACTTATGCAGAATTGACCCGCTGCGTAGACCTAGAACGTTTTAAAGGAGAAACAAATGGGACGTCCAACTAACAAACGCTATTTTAGCGCAAATACAGATAATAATATTAAAGTTCAATTTCACAATGGTTCCGCTAGTGTTGCAGGATATATTGTAAAACAAAGAGGTAGTAAAACTTTTGTTTGCTCTGATGGTTCATTGCAAAAAACATGCAGATTAGTTGATAAAGCATCTGCTGCGATCGCTGCTGGCGAAATGACAATTACTTTTCAATTAGACGGCGGAAGTGCGGTACGTGCAGTTAAAATGGCCGGTCGTGTAATGACTGCTAATGACGGTGCTCGTTATCCGTGGAACTTTAGCGTATCTTCAATTGATGGAGCCGCCCGTGTTGAAGAAGCAGGCACATCTACAGTTGCTGTTACTACAGCAACAGGTACTACAAACTTTGAAGGCGACGCAGAGTAAATTACTTAGATGTAATTTAAAAAAGGGCTTCGGCCCTTTTCTTATTTACGGCTAAATATGTTAAAGGAATCTGACCGCCATGGCATTAGACGTTATAAGATATACAGGTGATTTAAAGTTAGCCACTGCTCGTGGAGGAACTATTACACTCGATACGGGTGTAAACACTGGAACAGTTGTTATAACTGGTAGTTTAAATGTTTTAGGCAATCAGACTAGTTTTGCAGCAACTAATACTAACATTCAAGATAATATTCTTTTACTTAATGCAGGCGAAACAAATTCATATGTAACATACGGTTCGGCAGGTCTTGCAATCGATAGAGGTAGTAGAGATAGCACAACATCGTCTGCAAGAATATTATTCAATGAAGATACCTGGGTATGGACAAAAAACAATGGAACTACTTCTTCTAATGCAGGAAGTTGGTCTATAACTGTTGGTAACGGTGTTTCACAAAAAGGCAGCGCTTTAAGATTATCTTCTTTGATGCTAGATTATTCAGGAGTTGTTGATTCTAGCACTACTACCAACAGAATGATTCTGTTAGGAAATAGCGGACAACCAGAAATGTTGTCAGTTATAGGACAGCAAAATTATGCTTCTCGAGTAACACATCCTAATGATATTCCAAATAAAGAATATGTAGATAACAGACCTTTTTCAGGAACTGCTACTAGTTCATTAACTTCTTTAGAACTAAGACAAGGTAACACATATGTTACTGTATCAGACGACAGCGTATCAGGACTACCGAGTAAAGTAACTACATACATTGACGGAGTTAGTCAATTCTTAGTTCAAGGTAGCGGTATTACAATGCAAGGCATTGCTATTGTAAATCGTACTCTAAGAACAACTACAGCCAATACAGACTTAACGTTACAAACTTTTGGCACAGGCACTACAGTAGTAAATAACGGTATATCAATTGGTGTATCTTCTACTGCTCCATTTAGAAGCCAAGGCTCTGTAAAGATTTATTCTACATCAACATTAGGCGCAGGTAGTACAGGATTGTTATTTGTTGCAGATGACAACAGAACATCACCATCTACAGAAGTTAGAGGTGAATTAATATCTGCAAGAAAAGCATTGGTATTTTCAATTATATTTTAAGGATTTAAGATGGCTATCGCAAACGCACAACTTATCGCAACGGACAAAACAGAAGTATTTGTTTCAACAGGCGAAAACGCAATTACTTGTTTAATTTTTTGCAATACAAGTTCTACAGACGACGAAGTTACAATTTGGGTTGTTCCATCAAGTCAACCTGCTGGCGATGCTAACATGATTATTAATGCAATGCCAGTTCCTGCCGGAGAAACATTTAGTATTGATACAGAAAGATTTATTTTAAGTGATAGCGACAGTGTTCAAGCACAGGCAACGCAAAATAATTTAATTACTGCTACAGTGAGTTATGTTGCAACAGGGCAATAACAATGAAATTTTATAAAAGAAAAAATTTAGATGACGGAAACGTAAGCAATGATTCTTTTGCTCTAACCGCAGCAGGTCGTTTGATAACTGATTTAACTGCCAGTATACAAGTACCTGCAGGTACTGTTGGACAACGTCCGTCAGGCGCTACAGAATATAATCAAATAAGATACAATACACAATTATTTGATTTAGAAGCATCAGTAAGAGGATTGTGGGAAAGAGTTAGAACAGTTCGTCCTGCCTTAATGAATGTTCAAAATTTAGGAAGTGGTAACTACTACAGTACATTTTTTGGTCCTTTAAATCCTAGCTATCAACTGTCATATGATGCGGGCGCTGAAAACATATCAGTTTATGTTGATAATGTTTTTCAAATTCCAGGCACTAATTATGATTTAACAACTGATCCTAGTCCTGCATCAGCAGTAACTACTGGAACAACTGCTGCAAGTTCGTTGACTAATAATATTCTTTATCTAGACACTGTGGTCAATGTTCAGCCTGGAACAGTAGTTTCAGGATCGGCAGGAATCAATTCAGGAACAACTGTTGTTCAGACTATCACTGGAACATTTAACGTACAAATTAGTGAACCTGTAATTGGTGATGTTAATGCCGGAACATCATTAACTTTTACATATTATACCGGAACGTATGTTCAGTTTTCAGGTGAAGTTCCTGCAAAACCTGTTGTAGTAATACAAGGTATCGACGGCTACTTCCCACCTGGTTAATAGTCCTATTTAACCCAAAAAAATTAAATCCGATAAATAGTAGTGATGTCATGTTTTGGCAGTTGTCGCTACTGTGGTAAACCCGCAATGTAAGGTGGTTATCCGTGAAACTCGGAGGTTGAAGGAGTTAGTATGGCCGTAGGTCGAATTACAGGCCCGTTACTCGCAAGCAATTTGCGTCGTGACGGAATAGATATCGCAGTTGAAACAGACCTGTTATACATTAATGTTGTTGATGGCCGTATTGGTATCAAAACAGATTCTCCTAGAACCGAGTTAGATGTTAACGGCACGTTAACTACTAAAGTATTAATTGCAGACACTGCTACAATTGGACTAGTTACAATTGAAAGTTCTACGTCTAGCAGCACAATTTCCACACTGTTTGGCGATATTAATATCAATCCGGGTGGCGGCGACGTTCTAAATATCAATTCTGATACATATGTTGACGGAGATGTTTATGCAACTGGTAATTTCTTTGCTCAAGGAAACATTAGACTAGGTGATACTACTGGGACCGATGTAATCAGTTTCTTAGGCGAAATTAACACAGACATCCTTCCTTATCTTAGTACAGGAACATATGTAACTACCGAAACTGAAAGTGGAACAGTTACTAACTTTATTACTAACACAGAAATTATTTCTGAATATAGTTTAGGTAATACAAGTTCGTATTGGAAAAATTCTTATCTAGACAACATATATACTAGAAGTATAGATACATTTACAACCGAAACTTCTACTAGTACCACAGCAACTTACGATATACAGTTCTTTCCTGATATTCCGTTGTTAGAAAGATCTTTAAACAAGAGTGTTAGTATTAATGGTGATATTCGTGTTTACGGCAATAATCCAGTTGGCACATTTCCTACTGTTAATAATATTTTATATGTTAACGAAAATGGTAGCGACGACAATGACGGTCGAGCAATGGACTCAAGTCGTGCATGCCGTACTATAACTGGCGCCACTCGTAGTCCGTATTTTAAACAAGGTACTGTTATTAAAGTGTCTCCCGGATACTATGCAGAAGATAATCCTATTCCGTTATTGCCTTATACTTCTGTTGTTGGAGATAGTTTACGTGCAGTATTTGTTGAACCGTTAAACAACACTTTAGATTTGTTTCATGTTAATTCAGGTGTGTATATAACTGGTATGACAATGCTGAATTTAAGTCGAGGCGAAGTTACAAGATATAAACCAGGCGGTGCGGGAACATATACTACAGGTGCGTACTGTGTTGCATTTCCGCCTAGGTTAGATAATCCAATTGAGTTGTTTCACAGTCCGTATATTCAAAACTGTACTAATCAATCAGGTCCTTGGTTGTTTGACGGCACAATGTTTGTCCCAAATCAAACAGTTCAACTTCCATTAGTAGTTACAACATCCAGTTACGAAGCAAATACAACTACTATACTAGTAACAGTCAAACCAGAAATTACGGCTCAGCAAATCGAAGTTGGCATGGCAGTAAACGGTACAGGTATTTTAATTGAAGATGATATTACTATTGCAACAGTAGTAGCAATTGAAAATCCTGATACAAATTTTCAAGCGGCAAAAACTCTTTTAGATTTAAACAAAACATTTATTCAGTCTGAAGTAGTTGCATGGGTTAATGAAACTTATCCTTCTTTATCTTATGACGACGACAAATGTGCAAGAGATGTAGGCTACATTGTTGACGCACTAGCAAATGATGCAATTATTGGCGGAAATTTGAAAACAGTAGAAGCAGGTCGTTCGTATTACGAAGGCAATACTGAAATTTTAGGTAATGAATTGCAACCTACAATTGCATCATTTGGAAGAATTAACGACTTAGCGTTAGATGTAATTTCTAACACATCAACGATTTCAGTTACTTCTGGAACATTAATAGCACAAACATTTGATGAAGAACAACTAGGCGGAGAAATAGCATCCGATAACATTACATCATTAGTTGTATTGCTACAAGATATTTTACAAAATCAATCCGGGTATGAAAATGCAGCCGCCTTGTTAAATGCTAACAGAGGTTTCTTACAAGCAGAAACAGTTGCATTTGTAAATGAAACATATGTCGGTCAACCTATTCCAAGTTTTACATATGACCAAGATAAATGTTTTAGAGATGTCGGATACATTATTGATGCAATTGGAACAGATTTAATTTACGGCGGCAATGAACAAAGTGTTACAGCAGGAGAAGCATACGCCGGCGGATCTGCAATTATAGGTGAAGTAGATGAAACAGTTGCCGGATTTACATATCTAGCATCATTGGTTAGAGATGTAGTACTACAAAATCAAATCATTGATGGATATCAAAATACATTAACTCAAACTACAACATCAACGCTAGTAGGCACTAATGCATCTGTTGAAGCAATGACTAATAATGTTGCTTTGATTAATTCATTAATACAAGGAACTGCAGGATCATCTCCTACAGTTATAAACAACGGACAGATAACTACTAATCAAGGCATTTTGGATAGTTATGCCCTATTAGAAGCCAACAAAGAATTTTTGCAAACTGAAGTAGTTAATTATATCAATGTATCATTTACTAATTTAGATTTTGTTTATAATGCGGATAAGTGTGAAAGAGATACTGGATTAATTGTTGACAGCCTTTCAATGGATTTGTTGTATCAAAGTAATAGTAACTCAACATTTGCCGGACTTCAATACTGGAATCAAGATAATTTTGCAAGTGAAATTGCAGGAGAAGTTACTACAACTACTAATGCATTTGCATATGCAAGCAATATTTGCCAAGACATCATACAAAATTTTACTGTTACTCCGTTCCAAACTGATATTGACCAAGACTTTAGCACAACTGCTTCTACTACAGCAGAAGCAATTGCATTGTCAACTAACTTTAACAAAATAATAGATATTATTACAAATGGTCCAGCAGGAATAACTGACGATATTGTACCAAACGATGTAGCATCTAATTCAGATAATATTGTTTGGGCAGTAGAAAATTTAACTAAAAATAAAGAATTCATTCAAGAAGAAGTTGTAGCCTGGGTAGAAGCAAATAAAGATTCAGGGTTTGTGTACGATCAAGAATTATGTCGTAGAGATGCAGGATATATTGTTGACTGTGTAACTTTAGATTTATTACATGGCGGCAATAGACAAAGTATTCAAGCAGGTGTATATTACTACGGATACGATAGCACAAGTACAGTATTAATTAACGAAATTCCTCAAACTGTTGCTGCATATGCATACATGAAACAACTAATTGAAAAAGTTGTTCAACGCATTTCTGCCACTAAAACGTATCAATCAGAAGTTGAACAAAATTTAGATACTACTGGTGCAACATTACAAGAAGCAAGATTTATTTCTAATAATTTAGATATCATTAGAAATATTATTAGACAAGGTCCCAATGTTGCTCCTCCTAAAGTACCGTTGCCTACAACTGCAAGCACATTGCCTAACGTTTTTAATGCTTATCGATTATTAAATGCAAATAGAGATTTTATTAAAGCAGAAGTTGTTGCATATGTAGATACTACTTTTATTCAACCTTACGAATTTAGATATAATGAACCTAAATGTTTCCGTGACGTAGGACTTATTATAGATTCAATTGCATTTGATATTACTAGACGATCAAATGTAAATTCATTAGAAGCGGGATTGGCATACTGGGACGGAGCAGTAAGTGTTATTGATGGGCAGTTAGGAGAAACTGCTGGAGCAATACAGTATACAAAAAATTTAGCGTTAGAAATTATTGCCAATAATCCAGTAACATCTTTTTATCAAACTACTCGTGAGATATTAATACCTGGCACAAGTTCTACAACTGTAACTTCATTAGTATCTCAAATTATTAATCCGGAATTAAACGGAGGCGGTATTGCACGAAACTTAGTAGACAGTAATTTTAATGCAATTACTACTATTATTAAAGAAGGACCTGCGTTTGCACCGTTTAGTACAGAATCAACACTAACACAATTTATTATACATTTAAGTACTTCTACAATTGCTACAGCAACTAATGATCTTATGTACTTTGGTGAAGTTACTACATACCCTGTTGAAGATAAAAAAATGCCAGGAGAATGGAGCGAAAACGGTTTTGCAGATCGTCGTCTTAATCCAAATGGTTCTGGAGGTGGAGCCTTAGTTGACGGTAACGCTCCAAGCCGTACAAGTCCAATTCAATCATTTGTGTTTGATGCGTTCACGCAAATTACGCAAGGCGGCCGAGGAATACATATTATTAACGAAGGTTATGCACAGTTGGTTTCGGTGTTTACTATTTTCTGCGATCAAGCAGTAACTGTAGAAAGTGGAGGCATTGCATCTGTTACAAACTCAAACAATAACTTTGGTGATTTGACATTATTAGCAACAGGGTATGGTCCGAGAAAATTTGGCGGTACTATATATAATCCTAAAAATATTGCATACAACCCAGTAGATAATATATTTGAACCTAATGAATATTTTCCGTTAGGTTATTTTCCAACTAATCAACAAATTTGCGTATTTGTTCCTGATCCTGACAATCGTCCACATATTAGTTTAGTAATGGAAATTCAACCTCCTGATAAATTTGTAAATTATGATAACGAAGTTGTTCCTTATGTTAATGCTGAAGGATTTCCAGGATTTTTAACTGCTATTGCTAATACAACAACATTAACTACAAGTAGTTACACTATTAGCGGTATTGACACTACTGGCATTGCTGTAGGTCAAACAATATATGTAAGAGATCAATTTGGATACCAAGCAGACGATAATGGCGAAGGAGAGCAATACATTACTACTGGTACAACAGTTGTTGATGTTACTTTTCAAACTATACATTTAAGTAATCCAATTAATCAGGGTGGCGGCCAGTATGATAATCCGTTCTACTTTAATATATATGCTTGCGGTAACGCTTACTACAACGTACTAACAAGTATTATTGCATCTAGTCCTTATCCAACAGGACAGAGTAAAATTCTTGGACAAGAAACTGAAACTATCTCAGCAATCAATTATATGAAAGCAGTTACAAACAATGTTATTCAAAATATTGCAATGACTGCTACATTTTCATCTGCTACTATACAAGTAATTGATACAAGTTTACCGGGCGGCAATAATGCATTAGGACTAATTGAATCTAATATAGGTATCATTACTAATGTTATTCTGTCAGGACCCCAAGCAGCCCCTGAAGTTGCAACAACTGGGACTGCAATTCCTTTTAAAGAAAATATTGTTCAATTGATAGAAAAAAATAGATATTTTATCATGGACGAAGTAGTTGGATTTGTTGATACTACTTTTGGCGGATTTCAATACAATGAAATAAAATGTGAAAGAGATACCGGATTAATTGTTGAAGCGTTGGCATTTGACTTGTTGTACGAAGGTACTTCACAAAGTACATTTGCCGGACTACAATATTGGAATCAAGGTAACTATACCGGTTCAGTTGTAGATGAGATTACTACTACTACTGATGCAATTAATTATGCAAAAAGCCTTTCAGTAAGTATTGTACAAGCAGCATCAAATTCTACTGTTGCACAAACTGTGTCTAATAGATTTGATGATATCACTAATTTGTTGACAAACGGTATAGACGGTGTAACTGATACTATAATTTCTAATAGTACTGCTACTTCTGATTCAAATATTATAGCAGGGTATGATGCATTGATTGCAAACAAATCAGCAATTCAAACAAATACTATAAATTGGATTAATGCCAACTACCCTGGATTTAGTTACGATACTGTTACTTGCGAACGTGACGTAGGATACATTATCGACAGTGTTGCATTTGATTTATTACATGGTGGCAACAAACAAAGCATAACAAGCGGAGTTTATTACTACGGTTACACGGGCAGTACTGCTATACCGAATGAAATACCTCAAACTACTGCTGCATATAATTTTATTAAAGCAATAGTAGGTGATATTGTAACAGGCACACCGATTAGTCCTAAGTTTCAATCTGCTGTAGCACAAGTTACTAACTTAGAACCTGCTACTGAAACAGAAGCAGTTATTATTAGATCAAATGTTGATTTAATTACAAATATTATTAACACAGGCCCTGTAGGAATTTCTCAAGTACCAATTGGGTTGACTGCATCAACTTCAACTGCTGTACAACAAGCATTTGATTTGCTAATTGCAAATAAAGAATTTATTAAAGCAGAAGTTATTGCATATATTGACAACGAGTTTGGTAGTTTTGAATATAACAGACAAAAATGTCGAAGAGATGTTGGATTAATTATTAATGCTTTACAAGCAGATATTTTATCTGGCGGTAATTTTAGAGCAGTAGAAGCAGCAAAAACTTATTACTCTAAAGAAGGTACTTATCATATTGTTACATTAGAAGACAATGTAAGAGATCAATTATTATTTGTTGATGGTTGTACAGTAAACTTCTATCAACGTTCATACATGAGTGCTAGTGGCTACTTGTTTGAATATTGTGGCGCAGGCACTAACTACGGTGCTTTACCCCAAGTAGGCAGAGTTGATCCAAATCAGAGCAAGGAAGTAGTTCAGTTAAATAATGGTAAGGTGTTCTTTACATCAACAGACCAAAACGGAGATTTCCGAATTGGTCCTGGTTTAGTAATTAGTCAAGCAACTGGCGTGCTAAGTGGAAGAACATTTGAGAAGAGTTTATTTGCACAGATGACACCATTCATCTTAGCAGTTGAAGCAGGTTAAGAATAAAGGAAACATATTATGGCATTAATTCCATTAAACACATTTAAGACAAAAACAAGAGTTTTAGATACAAATACAACAGCATCAGTATATGTTGCACCAATTGGCGTTACATCTATTGTGTTAATGGCTCAAGTTGCAAACACAGATCCTAGTGCATCTCACACTATTACATTTAGTCATCACAGACGATTTAGAGTATTGCCAGATGCACAAGGAAATAACGCACAAGATCCTAACGTTACTACAGAATTAGTAATGGACTTTGAAATTCCGCCAAATGATTCTGCAAGTTTAATTACTGGTAAAATGATTTTAGAAGCACAAGATAGTATTCGTGCATACGCAGACTCAAACGGTCCTCTAAAACTTGTATTAAGTATCTTAGAAACAGCCAATAACTAATAGTAATTTTTGATTTTTAAAGAGAACACTAATGCCACGTTTATTAAGTAATAGAAGACCTGTATTAAGACCAGAAGATTTAAAAGAAGATCGATGGGATTATCTAAATTTAGAAAATGCACAACCTGCATTAGGAGTAGCACCTACGGCTAATGAAGGTTATACATTACAAACTGACGAAGATGGCAAAGTAACTTGGACAAATACGTTAGGTAGGTTAGCGTTTGAAGATCAAACAATTACTGCGACTGAAAACGGTACAGACATTACTATAAGTGGCATCGATACAGAATCTGAAATTATTTTAAGTCCGTTTCAACGACTACAAATAAATGGCGACGCAGTAGTTACTGGTGATTTTACAGTAGAAGGAAATCCTTTAGGTACTTATCCTATTGTTCCGCAAACATTATATGTTACTCCTGATGGCGATGATAGAAATGACGGATCTGCATTAGATGCAAGTCGTGCGTGTCGTACTATTAGTGGTGCTGTTCGTAGTCCTTTGTACATTCCGGGAACATCTATTAAAGTTGCAGCAGGCGCATACTTTGAAGATAATCCAATTCCTTTAAAACCTTATACTTCTGTTGTTGGTAACGATTTACGGACAACTTTTATTGAACCGTTAAATAAAGATTTAGATTTATTTCACGTAAACAGTGGCGTTTATATTGCTCAGATGCAAATGCGTAATTTACGCAGGGGCGAAGTAGAACGATATGCACCTGGCGGCGCAGGCACGTATACTACAGGTGCTTATGCAGTGGCATTTCCGCCGAGCCTGGATAATCCAATTGACTTATACCATTCTCCTTACATTCAAAACTGTACTAACCAATCCGGGCCTTGGCTAAAAGATGGAACAATGTTTGTTCCAAACCAAACTGTACAAATTCCTTTAGGCGCAGGGACTAGTACATGGGTCGCTAATCAATCTACTATTACTGTGACATTGTACACAGGAACAGTTGCAGTTGGCATGGCAGTAAACGATGAAGCAAACGAAGGATACCGTAACGCTCAATTGTTACTACAAAGAAATAAAACATTCTTACAAAGTCAAGTAGTTGCTTGGATTAATAATGAGTATCCAGGTTTAGATTACAACCAAGATTCGTGCTATCGTGATGTAGGGTTTATTATTGATGCAGTATCAGGAGATGCTAGATTTGGCGGAAATAAACGAAGTATTGAAGCAGGCTTAGCATACTGGAGCGGTGTAACAACATTAATTCCTGGAGAAATAAATGAAACTGCAAATGCAATTCAATATTTAAAATCCATATCTGCAGATGTTGTTATTAACAATGCAACATCAGTTACTTTATACAGCACATCTACTAATCAAGTTATAGATTTAAATCTTGATAAAGGTTCAGTTGTACAAACACGTATTGCTACAAGTTATGATTTAATTTCTACTATCGTAACTAACGGAGAAATCGCAGTACCTAATACAGTAGATGATTTAGTAGGATTAATATATCCTACAGGGCTAAGTCCTAATGAAGTTAACGTAGCATCTACTGTTACATCAGTTAACATGATTGCTCAAAATACTTACGAAGTAATGTTAAGTAGGCCAACTGTGGCTGCAAGTGATGATGCAAGAATTTATTTTGGATACACTACTACCTATCCTTACTTAGATGCAGAAGTTCCGCCGGAGTGGCAAGTTGATGACGGCGAACAATACGCTATTAGAACTTTAGATCCAACCGGTGCTGGAGGTGGAGCCCTAGTTGACGGTAACGCTCCCAGTGAGCGTAGCCCAATTCAATCATTTGTGTTTGATGCGTTCACGCAATTGAACCAAGGTGGTAATGGTATACATATTATCAACAACGGCTACGCACAGTTAGTTTCTGTGTTTACAATTTTTTGCTCTAACGCAGTTATTGTTGAAAATGGAGGCATTGCTTCCATTACTAACTCTAACAGTAACTTTGGTGATACATGTTTAACTGCTAAAGGATTAGGCAAACTTGCAAGTCAAGGATTTGTCCGAAACCCCGCATACCCTACAAACGTTCCAAACGGAGAATATTATCCGCTAGGTTTTTGGCCAAACAGTCAGCAAATGGAAGTATTTCTTCCTAACGATCTAGATCGTCCGCACATCGGTCAAGTTATGGAAGTAGTTCCACCTGATACATATATTGATTTTGCAGGAAATCGTGTTCCGTATGTTAATGAAGTAGGATATCCTGGTTACTTGGTCTCTACTTCTAATACCGGTTCTATTACAACTAGCAGTTATATTATTAGCGGCATTGATGTTACTAACATTGCAGTAGGTCATACTCTGTATATTCGAGATGTATATGGTTCTGAAGTTCATCCAGAAACTGGAGAACCTTATGTAACTACTGGTACTCAAGTTGTTGATGTACAATTTAAAACAGTAGTTTTAGACCGTCCAATTCTAAACGGATATACTGACACTAATTTTAATTATTTTAATCTGTATTTTGCAGGAAATGCTTACTACACAGTGTTATCTAGCACAATCGATAGTGCGCTATCATCGACTGTGTCTAATCAAGTTACTCTAGTACCCGGACAAGAAACTACAACAAGTTTAGCAGTAAGTTATGCTAAAGATATTGCATTAAGAGTTATTCAAAATGTTCCTATAACTGGATTTGTGTACGACAAAGTAAAATGTGCTCGAGATACTGGTATTATTGTAGACACAGTTGTTGCAGATTTAATGTTTAGCGGTACAGGACCATTTACTCAAGCAAACTTTTCTGGATTGCAATATTGGAATCAAGATGGGTATGTCGGCGATATTGCTAACGAATTAACCACTACTACTAATGCAATCAAATACGTAAAAGAACTAGCCTATAACGTTGTATTAGGTAACACAACTTCTACACCTTATCAATCTACTGTAACGCAAAATTTAAGTTTACCAGTTGCTACAGGCACAGAAGCCTCTGCAATCAGAACTGATTTTCAAGTTATCATAGACATATTGGAAAATGGCACTGCTGGCGTAACTGATATTGTAGTTGCAAATGGAATCGATATATTAAATGCAGATGCACAAAAGGCCTACGATTTATTACAAATTAATAAAAGTTTTATTCAAGCAGAAGCAGTTGCTTATGTAGAAAGTACTAAAGAAAGCGGATTTGAATACGATCAAGAAAAATGCCTACGTGATGTAGGATATATGATTGATTCAGTCGCCCACGATACTTTATACGGCGGAAATAGACAGGCGATTCAAAGCGGTGTATTCTATTACGGATTCTCAAATACTCAAAGTGCGGTCGAAAACGAACAAGCACAAACTTCAGCAGCGTTTAATAAACTAAAAGAAATTATTCCTCTTATTATTACTAATGTAGAAATTACTCCTACTATTAATAATACAGCAACTCAGATAACAAATTTAACAAGTTCTACTATTGCAGTTGCAGGTATTACTAATAATATTATAAGTTTAATAACTGATATAATTACAGAAGGACCAGATGTAGCAATTGAAGGATTGCCAATTGGCCAAACACGAACTACTAATATAGATACAGAAGCAGCCGCAACTATACTTCTTGCAAACAGAGACTTTATTAAATCAGAGACTATTGCATGGGTAGACAAATATTACGGAACAGGTTTTGTTTATGATCAAGCCAAATGCTACCGTGATACCGGGTTAATTGTTGATGCTATCGCAACTGACTTATTGTATCCTACTGATGAAAAAAGTCAAACTACTTTTGCTGGATTGCAGTATTGGAACCAAGCAGGGTATATTGGAGACATTTCTAGAGAACTTACTACTACAACTAATGCAATTAAGTATGCAAAAACTGTAGCAGCCGAAGTTGTTCAAGGAATTACTACAGGTACAAGATACCAAAGCACTGTTACACAAAATGCAGCAAGCACTTTTGCAACTGCTGTTGAAGGAAATATTGTTGCGGCAGATTTTGATGTGATTATTGACATTTTAGTTGACGGTACTGCCGGTGTAACTGACAAAATCGTTCCAAATGGTGTACAATCTATCGACACTGCAACAATTAATGCATACACATTACTTGTTAACAATAAAGAATATATTCAAAGCGAAACTATTGCTTATATTGAAGCAACTAAATTTGATTACGACGAAGAAAAATGTTATAGAGATAGTGGTCTAATTGTAGACGCTATTGCATTAGATTTATTATACCCAACTGATACTTACAGTCAGTCAACTTTTGCAGGCCTTCAGTACTGGGATCAGAACGGTTACACAGGTAGCATTGCTGGAGAATTAACAACAACTACTAATGCTATTACTTACGTCAGCGCTCTTGCACAATTAATTGTTCAAAATGATGAAAGCGGCACACGCTACCAGAGTACTGTTACTCAAAATACAAGTTTAGATGCAGCATCGTCGGCTGCTGCGTTAATAATTGATACTGATTTTGCAGTAATCACTGATATATTAACTAACGGCACTGATGGAGTAACGGATACTATTGTTCCTAACAATATTGCGGAAAGCACTGTTACTGATGTTATTAATGCTTACAATTTATTAGTTCTTAACAAAGAATATCTGCAAGCCGAAGCAGTTGCATATGTAGAAAGCACAAAGACTAGTGAGTTCGAATATGATCAAGAGTTATGTTTCCGTGATATTGGATACATAGTTGACTCAGTTGCATTTGATTTACTGCACAGCGGAAATAAACAAGCAGTTCAAAGTGGTGTTTACTACTACAGTTTTAATGCCAACAGCACAGCAATTCCTAACGAAATTCCACAGACTCTGCAGGCATTTAACTTTATTAAAGAAATATCTCAGCGCATTGTAACAAATACAACTGGAACAAATTATCAAAGTACTGTTACTCAAAATACTAGTTTAACTGCTGCAACAAGTTTTGAATCAGAAATTTTAGGAAGAGCAATTAATACTATTACTAATATTATTAGTGATGGACCTAGCGTAGTAACTGCAAAAACTCCTATTAGTTTAGATGCTAGCGGCGATGTAAACAAACTTCGTGCAGCATTGATACTAGAAATCAATAGAGATTATATTCAAGCAGAAACTGTTGCATTTGTAAATCAAACTCAGCGATTTATATACGATCAAGAGTTATGTTTCCGTGATGTCGGATACATGGTTGACTCAGTTGCGTTTGACTTATTGCATCCTTTACATGACGGTATACCTAGTAATAGACAGGCAATTCAAAGCGGTGTATACTATTACGGTTTTAGTGATACATCAAGTGCAATTGCAGGAGAAATACCACAAACTACTGCGGCGTATAATTTTATTAAAGGATTATTGCCATACGTTGTAACAGGCGAAAATGCAATTCCTCAGCAGCCGTTTATTACACAAACTACAAGTACATCAGTGGGTACAAGTAATGAAATTTTAGATGTTCAAAATAGTATTGATACTATTGTAAACATCATTAATAACGGTCCTGGAGTTGCAAACGAAAAAGTACCTGTAAGTTTAACAAAAGACACTAGTACAGATGTATATAATGCATATCAATTGCTGGTTGCTAACAGACAGTTTATACAAGAAGAAACTATTGCTTATATTAATAATAATTTTAAATTTGGAAGTTATCAAAATATTACTGAACAAGTATTTGATTACGATCTTAGTGGCGGCGAACGAGCATTAACTTCATTGGAAGAAAAATTTGATATTATTGCTGATATTATTAAGGATGGTGCAGACTCAAGTCCAACAATACGTAAGCCTAGACAGTATGTTGATAGCAACCAAGGTGTATTAAATGCTAGAAGATTATTAGAAAAGAATAGAAACTTTATTCAAGAAGAAGTTGTTGCCTATGTTGATAATTTATGGCCTAGCAAGTTTAGTTACGATCCTGTTAAATGTAGTCGTGACACAGGATTAATTGTTGATGCACTTGCTCAAGATATATTATTTGACGGCAACACCCAATCGACATTTGCCGGGTTACAGTATTGGAATCAAGATACTGTACTTTTTCCTAGTGAGCAAACAACAACAACTAATGCTGTTCGTTATCTAAAAGATATTGCAACAAAGGTAATAACAAATAACACTAGCGGTTACAGATACTCTACTAGTACACAGATTGAAAATACAAGTACTGCAACAATTGCTGTAATTTCTAATATACAGGCAGGATTTGATCTTATAATCGACATCTTAGAAAATGGAACAGCCAGAATTACTGACCGTATTGTTCCGAATAATTTAAATCAAAGTGAAATATTGGCTGTTCGTTCTGCATACGAATCATTGCAGTCCAATAAGAGTTCAATACAAACCGAAGTTGTTGAATATATCGATCAAACAAATAATTTTGTTTACGATGAGGCAAAATGTTTTCGTGACACTGGGTTAATTGTTGATGCTATTGCATTAGATATGAAGTATCCGACTACTGGCGACAGTCAATCAACATTTGCAGGTTTACAGTATTGGAATCAAGGCGGATACACTGGGTCAATTGCTAGTGAATTAACCACTACTACAAATGCAATTAATTATCTAAGCGGTCTTGCACAAAAAGTTATTGTTAATAGTCTAACTGGTACTCGTTATCAATCTACAGTTACTCAAACAACTAGTACAAGTGTAGGTACCGCAGCCGAATCTGCAATTATTGGTACTAACTTTACATTTATTACTGATATTTTAACAACAGGCACAACAGGAATTACTGATTTAATTGTTCCAAATGGCAGACCAAGTCTAAATGCTAATGTTTCTAATGCATACAATTTGCTAATTGAAAACAAAGAATATTTACAAGCAGAAGTAGTTGCATATGTAGAAAGCACTAAAGAGGAAGGATTTGAATACAATCAAGATAAATGTTTCCGTGATGTAGGATACATGGTAGATAGTGTTGCATTTGATCTAGTACATGGAGGAAATAAACAAAGTATACAAAGTGGTTTTTATTATTACGGATACGATTCAACAAGCACAGCAATTGTTAACGAAATACCTCAAACAACTGCTGCTTACAATAGAATTAAAGAAATTATACCGTTTATTGTTCAGAACGAAATTGTATCTGTAAGTCAAGGCAACACAGCAACGCAGGTAACATATATGTTACCTGCTACTATAACACAGGTAGGCGTACTACAAACTAAAATTGATAGAATTACTGAAATAATTAACAATGGTCCAAGTGCTGCTCCTGAATTAGAACCAATAAGTTTAACTGCTGATACTGATCCGTTAGTAGATCGTGCATATGATATTTTAGTTGCAAACAGAGATTTTATTAAAGCAGAAATAGTTGCATATGTTAATCAACAATTTACTGGATTTGAATATGATAGAGAAAAATGTTTCCGTGATGTAGGTTACATGTTAGATTCTGTAAGTTTTGATCTGTTGTATAGTGGTAACAGGCAGGCTGTGCAAAGTGGTGTTTATTATTACGGATACGATTCAACAAGCACAGCAATACCAAAAGAAATTCCTCAAACAACTGCTGCTTACAATTTCATTGAAAGAATTGTGGGAGATATTGTAACTGGTACATTAATAACAACTCCACAACAATATACTGTTGTTCAAGTTGTTAGCGATGATGTAGCAAGCGAAGATGAAGCACAAATGATTCGTGACAATGTAAACTTTATTAATTCAATTATAGAATTTGGTCCAGATCAAGTTACGGTTAAGGAACCAATTAGTATTACAGAAACACAAGACGTAAAAATGCGAAATGCTGCATATTTGTTAAATGCTAACAGAGAATTTATTCGTGCAGAAACAATTGCATTTATTAATAACACATATCAAACTGGTTTCTTATATGATAAAACTAAGTGCCAACGTGATACTGGATTAATTGTTGATAGCATTGCATTTGACTTATTGCACGACGGTGTGACTGAAAGTACATTTGCCGGATTGCAATATTGGAATCAAGATACATATGTTGGGTCAGTAAGAGGCGAAATTACAACAACTACAAATTCTATCCGTTACATTAAAGAATTAGTAGCAGATGTAATTGTTAACAATGAAATTAGTTCAACTGTTGGTAATACTGCTACTCAAAATACAAGTTTACCTGCAACTACCGTTGGTATTGCAACGTTAGTAACAGGCAATGTTGATATTATTTTAAATATTTTAGCAAATGGCACGGCAGGAGTAACAGATATTATTGTTCCTGATAGTACTTCTTCTAATAGAGAAGATATTAATCGTGGATATAACTTATTAATGGCAAATAAAGAATTTATCCAAGATGAAGTAATTGCCAGAATTGATTATGACAACACTGAATTTGATTATGATAGAACAGTTTGCCGCCGAGATATAGGATACATTGTTGATAGTCTAGCATTTGACTTGTTGCACGAAGGCAATAGACAAAGTGTAACAAGCGGAGTTTACTATTATGGATTTGATGCAGCCGACACCGTAATCGATAATCAAGTTTCTCAAACAACTGCTGCGTATGATAGAATTAAAGATATTGTAGGAAGTATTGTTAAAGCAGAAGCAGTTAATCAAACATATCAATATAAAGTTAAACAAGTATTGAGTACGAATACTGCTACTGATTCAGAAGTAGTTGTTTTACAAGAAAAAATTGACATCATTACTGACATTATTAACAACGGTCCAGAACAAGCAGGAGCACAAACTCCAATCGATCATGTTGCAAGTACAAGTACTTCAGTTATTAATGCATTTGATTTATTAATTGCAAATAAAAACTTTATTAAAGCAGAAGTTGTTGCATATATTGATGCGAAATATACTGATACTCCTAATTATGACAGAGATAAGTGTTATAGAGATGTAGGCGCTATTATTGATGCAGTAGGTTACGATGTTGCTTATGGCGGTAATTATAATTCAGTTAATACAGGTAACGGTTATTTTAATAGAAAAGGTCAGTATCATATTGTTCGATTAGAACAAAACGTTACTGATCCTACATTGTTTATTGATGGTGCTACTGTAAGATTTTATCAGCAGAGTTATATTTCCGCAAGTGGATATTTGTTTGAGTATGTTGGTGCCGGTACACAGTACGGAGCGTTACCACAAGTTGGTAAGGCTGATCCTGTACAAGAGAGAGAAGTAGTTCAGTTAAATAATGGTAAGGTGTTCTTTACATCAACAGACCAAAACGGAGACTTTAGAATTGGCCCAACGCTGGTTATTAGTCAAAGCACTGGTGTGTTGGCAGGTCGTACATTCGAGAAGAGTTTGTATGCTACAATGACACCGTTTATCTTAGTGGTAGGAGCATAACGTGGCAGCATTATTAAGTGGAAGAGTTAAAAACCCAACGTCAACTGATGGATTCATCGGTCTAAGCGAAACACAAGTAGCGTTGGGTAATACTCCCAGAGATGATACTGGTTATGCTATCATTACAATAAACAATATTGCCACTTATACAAACAAGTTACAACAACTTCAATTTGCTACAGACAATTCTACTGAAACTAGAATAACTAGTCAATTACCTGACGGTAATATAATAATTGAAACTACCGGAACTGGCACTATCTACTTGTTAGGTAATGTTAGTATTCCAATATTAGATGCTCAAACTGCATTTAAAGGGCCTGTTCAAGCAGCAACTATTGAAGATGTAGACCTTATTGGCGGTGCTCCTTCTACAGTTGATGGAGTTGATCTCGAGTTAGAAAATAGAATATTAGTTAGAGCACAAACTGATCCGGCTCAGAATGGTATATACATTGTAAGTTTTGTAGGATCAGGAGCAAACGGCACTTGGTCAAGAGCGTCTGATAATAATACGGCTGACAAAATGGCATCTGCTATTGTTAGTGTGCAAGGTGGAGATACATTATCAGGAAGGTATTTTTATACAGATTTTTTACCCAATCAAGAACTCGATGTTGATCCTGTTGCATGGTATCAATTGATTGCTGATTTTAAAGATCAATTTATAGAAAACAAAAATATTGACAACTCATCAATTGGATTTTTTAATCCAGGTTATGGTGGATTTAACGATCTCAGAGCAGTTAGTACAACTACATCAACTGGCACAGATAGTGGCGCATTATTAGTATACGGCGGAGCAGGCATCGGCGGCGACGTTAATATTGACGGACTTACAAAAGTTTGGAATTCGACAAGTGCAACTTCTACCTTTACAGGTGCTATGCAAATAGCAGGAGGTTTAGGTGTTAACGGCGCAATTTATGCTCGATCAATATATGTTGACGGAGTACCACTAGATGAACCTTTTTGGAATGGTGGACAAATAACTAGTCCGTTCTATGTGGCTAACATCGAAGGCGCAACAAGCACCATGACAGGTGCATTAAAAGTACTCGGCGGCGCAGGCATAGGCGGTGCATTGTATGTAGGCGAAAGTATTACATTAGAAAGTCCTAATCAAGTTGATAGTGTTTACTTTCGTATGCGAAATACTGCAACTAACGGACAAAGTTACACATGGAGAGTAGGCGGAAATAACTTTGCAGGCCAAAGTGGTGCCAACTTAAATGAAGGCGGTCTAACTTTATATAATGACACAAACAATACATACCGTTTAGCAATAACAAAAGGTACAGGAAACCTGCTTGTAGGTGCTCAAACAGACAACGGAACAGACAAATTACAAGTGTCCGGTAGTGTCCGATTCGGAGACGGTCAACTGTTTACTCGTAGTACCAGCATAAATAACACTAGTACTACAGTTATAGACAGTTTTCCTGCCGCAACTTACAGAACTGCAAAGTTATTAGTGCAAGTTGCTGACGGAATTGGGTCCGGAGCCAAGTTCCATGTAGTTGAGATCGTAACTTTACTTGATAATGACGGAAACGTTTACAAGTCAGAATACGGTATTATTACAACAGGAGGGTCGTCGGGAGAGTTTGCAGTAGATTATAATGTAGGTGGTAACGGATTAGTTAGACTATTATTCACAGCAGACCAAACAACGGCAAAATTGGTAAAAGTCTTAAGGACAGCAATAAGCAGGTAAAATGTTAAGGATTAAGAAATGGCAAACATAAAAGATTTCGTCGTAAAACAAGGCATAGTTGCAGAAGGGACCGCAGCGTCCAATAACACTGCAACTGGTGCATTACTTGTAGGCGGCGGAGCGGGTATAGGCGGTAACGTCAACATTGGTGGTTATATTAAAAGGCAGGGAGATGTAACTAGCGATACACACAGTCTAGGTGCGCAATTATCTTTTAGAGATGCGGTATTCACTGATAGTTTAGTAACAGGCAGATCAGCCTGGGGTATTGTAAACTATTTTGGCAATCCACAATTAGATACAATCAGTGAAGATGCAACATACACTAACGCTACTAACATCTTTATTAAAGGTCCTGCTCAAGCAGTTGCTGGCGGCAATTTAACAATTGAAAAGTCTTGGGCATTATATGCTAGTTCAGGTAGTTTTTATATTGGTGAAACAAGTGGCAGTACAAGTACTGCGGCTGGCCAAGCATTACAGATAGCAGGCGGTGTTAGTTTTGGCAACGGAATTTACGGCGCAGGTGGCGGAAGTCTATTCGGTTACTACGAAATTGATGGTAGCCAAGTTTTAACAAAGGCAACACAAAACGTAGGTCTTGCAGAATTTCCAGACGGCATTTTAATATCAACTTCTACGCAAGCAGTTAGCACAGCAACAGGAGCATTAGTTCTTTCAAACGGCGGCGGCATTGGCGTTGCAGGCAATGTATATGTAGGTGGATACTTAGCAGTATTAACAACTGCAACAATTTTAGGCACAGAAAATGCATCCAGCACATCAACTGGAGCGTTAAGACTCGAAGGCGGTCTAGGCATAGGGCAAGATCTGTTTGCACAAAACGGCGTCTTTGTTTCTGGAAATTCAAATACTAGCACGGTCGGCGGCAACAGTGTTCAAATTACTAGTGGTGGCGGCCTAGGTGTTAGCGGGTCTGCATTAATTCAAGGTCTAGTATACTTAGAAAACACTACAGACTCAGATGCTGTTGACACAGGTGCATTGGTTGTACGAGGCGGTGTTGGAATTGAACAAAATTTAACAGTTAATACTGTTGATATTGTAGGTACAACCTTAGCAACTGATGAAAGTTCAGGTGCATTAACAGTTGCAGGCGGCGTAGGAATTGCTGGTAATTTAGTAATTGGTGCTACTGACAGTTCTACTGGAACTACTGCATCAAATGCATTAGTTGTAGCAGGCGGCGGATACTTTGGCGGCGATTTGTCAGTTAAAGGAACAACAGTAATTGAAGGAGACCTATTACTATTAGGTATAGGTACACAAGTCACAATTAATTCAACAAATACTTACATTGTTGATCCGTTAGTCGAAATTGGCGGCGGTATAGATGGTTCTATGCTAACTGTTCCAGATGTATATGACAAAGGTTTATTAATACATTATCAAAATGCAGCAAGTACAGTAACAGATTGGCGTGCATTTATTGGTCTAGAAAACACTACTGAACGCTTTATCTTTAAAACAGATATTGATCCTAGCGTAGAAGGTGAAGATCCCTTTGGCGATTATTATAACAGCGGTACCTGGAGTACATTAGAAGCAGGTAGTTTAGTTTTAAGAAATGATTTAACAGTTAACGGAACAGCAAATGTTACCGGATCTGCTGAGTTTGAAAATACTGTAACATTTACTAGTGCAGCATTTTCATCGACACAAATTTTAGATAATGCGTTACAAGTTCCAAATGGCGGCATTGGCGCAAGATATTTGTACATTGAAGAATCTGGTTTTATTAAAAATGCTGAAATTCTAACAACTGGTACAATTAACAATAACATCGGCGGATTGTTTACTAATACTTTCCAGTTTGCTAACTTAACTGAGGCAAACAGTACTGACACCGGCGCAGTAACAGTTGGTGGCGGCGTTGGTATTGGTGGTAATTTATATGTTGGCGGCAATCAAGTACTGTACGGAACATTATCTATTACAGATGAAACACAATCTGTAGACAGTAGTACAGGAGCATTAACTGTTCTTGGTGGTGTTGGCGTTGGTAAGAATCTAAATGTAGGCGGAACTGTTGCAATTACAGACGCAACTAACAGTACCGGTACTGATAATGGTGCGTTGACTGTGGCAGGCGGCGCCGGCATTGCAGGTGATGTATATGTCGGCGGCTTTATTGTAGCAACTAACACTGTAACTGTTTATCAATTAATTGTCACAAGCGAAGAAGATAGCACAGCAACAGATAATGGTGCTGTAACTATTGCAGGCGGCATAGGTGTTGGCAAAACTATAAATGCAGATAGAATTAATGTTCAAACTGCTAGTATTAACAGCGGAACAAGTTCTACTTCAACTAATACAGGTGATTTAGTAGTTACTGGTGGTGCAGGTATCGGTGAAAACTTACATGTAGGAAATAATCTACAAGTTTACTCAACATTAACATCAATAAGCACTAATACAGGTGCATTAGTAGTCGAAGGCGGTGCCGGCATCGGTAAAGATGTCTACATTGGTGGTAAAATTACTAGAAACGGTGAAGTTACTGTAAGCCAATTAAACTTGGGCGGTGCAGCACTAGCAATTTCGACCTCTACATATATAGACGAACTGTCAAGCGGCACACCTAGCAGTTTAGCAATTAATAGTTTTGGTCGTCCTACAATTGTAGGAACATTAAATCCAACATGGGGCGATGCTTCTACATTATATATCGATAATGCTCCGCAATTTACAGGTGGAGCCGATGCTACACGCAAGTGGGCCGCATTCGTTAATCAGGGTGCAGTAAAAATTGCAACTGGCACAGTTAACAACGGTACTACAAATAGTGGTGCATTACAAGTTGTTGGTGGTGTTGGCGTTGGCGGTTCACTAACCGTTGGTGGAAAAGTTAAAGCAAACACTGTTGAAGTTGGATCTAACTTAATTAGTTCTCCGGGAATTACAGGTAAGAGCGATGCAACTGCTGCAACTATTGATACATATGTAGGTAACGAATTTACTACAGCAAAATATCTAGTACAAGTTAATGATTTAGGAACACCTAACAAGTTCCATGTTGTAGAATTAATGGTAACATATGATGGCAGTGCTGCAACCAGCGGCGTTTATATCAGTCAATACGGTATTATTACAAACACAGGCGAATTGGGCACGTTTGATGTCACTTACAATTTAGGTGATATCAATGTTATCTTTACACCAAACTATACTCCAGTAAGTATGAGTATACGAGCGGTGCGATTTGCAATCATAACTTAACATACAGGGCAACTTAGTTGCCCTTTTTTATTTTGGTATAAATACTCGAATAATATACATCGCCGTCATGTGGAAAGGGAAACTGAATGGCACAAGCAGATTTCATCGTTAAAAACGGTGCAGTAATTCTTAATGGGTTAACTGCCACCTCAACAAGTACAACATCGGGTGCCTTGGTAATTCAAGGCGGTATTGCTACATCAGGGCAATCAACATTTGGTGGCAATTTAAACATTGTAAACACTACTACCGCAGTATCAGACACTACTGGTGCGTTAACTGTAGTAGGCGGAGTGGGTATTACTGGTGACTTATGGGTCAAAGGAGTAAATCTTACTCAAAGTGATCCTCATGTAGTTTATGTTTCCGAGTCAGGCAATGATGCAAACGACGGGTTATTGCCGCAGTCTTCAGTACAAACAATTAAACAAGGTTTAATTTTAGCCAGAAATATATATGATACTACTGGTCAGGGTGCAGATGTTAGTTTACACGCAGGTGTGTACGTAGAAGAATTTCCGTTATATGTATCAACAGGTACTGCTGTTAAAGGAGCAGGACTTCGTCAAGTAACAGTTCGTCCTACTACTGCTACAAATACTTTTACGGGTTTTTTGCTAGACGGCGAAACAACTATCAGCGACTTTGCTATTACAAGTTTTTATAAACCTGGTTATGCATTTGCTTATGCTCCTAATGCAAAAATTACAACACGCAGTCCTTACGTTGAGCGTTTTTCCGTAATTACAAGAGGTTCAAACCCTACTGCTAACGATCCGTATGGATACGATAGCAACGACGCAGGCGGCGGCGCATACTTAGATGGAAGTCAAGTTGATAAATCTTCATTAGAAGCAGCATTTTTATTCAACGAAGCCACGTTTATTACTCCTAGTTCTACTGCTATCTACGCAACTAACGGAACTAGAGTTGAATTACTAAACGGATTTAGTTACTTCAGCGAAAAAGGTATTCACTTTGAAAGTGGATCAGAAGGTTGGGGCGGAGCAGGTCAAACTAAATTACGTCTCGCTAATACTACAGGCACATTTGCTGTAGGTGATTTCTTATACTACAAAGGTTCTACAGGAACCGTAGTTGCTAGTGGTGAAATTGCTGCTGTAGATTCTGATTATATCTACATCGATGGAAAAGCATCTGGATTTATTGAGTCAGCAGACCGTGCTGGAAAAGTTGTTAACGTTTACGGCAACACTGAAATCAGCAGTTTTCAGCGTAAAATTGGTAACGGATCTGTGCATTTTACAACAGATGGTGATTTATTAGACATTGTTAGTGATGCCGATCTTCAATATGGTACAGGTGCATATACATTAGAAGCATGGGTATTTTTAGATCAAGGTGGTAGAACACAACAGATCTTTAACAAAGGTACTACTGTAGCCACTGAATTTGGTTTATATATCGACTCTGCTAATAAAGTAACTGGTCAACATAGTAGTACATTAATGACAGGTACTAGTGTATTGAGCACAGGCACTTGGTACCACGTTGCCTTATCAAGAGATACTGGAAATAATTTATACTTGTTTGTAGACGGAGGATTAGAAGCGACCGATACTTCTACTGCAAATACTACAAACGGTGAAAGTTTAACAATTGGTGGTAAAACTGGAGTTGCTAGCAACTCAATTAGAGGTTATATTGACGAAGCACGAGTAAGTTCAGTTGCTAGATATACAGCCGGCTTTACTCCGTTAACAATTTCTTTTAATTCTGACATCAGCACTACTGTTCTAATCCACGGTGATGGTGCAGATACAAGCATTGATATTAAAGATGACGGCCAAGGTTCTCAAAATGTTTACACAACAACTGCAACAAGTGAAGATTCAGTAATTGCTAGTGCGCAGGCTATTATTCTTGCAGACTATAGACAATTTGGCGGTGAATTGCGCTCAATTGGTTCTGCAGTCTGTTACGGCAACTACGGTATATACGCAGATGGTGAAGGTGTTGACCTAAAAGCAATTGCATTTAACATGAGTTATATTGGATCAGGAAAAGATCTATCCAATGACGCTACTTTAGCAGTTCAAGCAAATGAAATTATTAGTCTAAATGGTGCTAAGGTATACTATCAAACAGTTGACCATATTGGAGATTTTAGAGTTGGACCTGAATTCCGTATTAATCAACGTACAGGTAACGTTGACTTTGGAACTGCTAACTTCCGGTTAGGCCCGTTATCTAGTTTAACAGTTAGTGACGGTGTTAATGCTGTTGTTGTACAACCTAGTAGCATTTCAGTAGGATCGCTGTTGCTTGGCGGCAATAGAATACAAACTATTAGCGGCAACTTAATTTTAGATCCTAATGGAAGTTTAACTACAATTGAAAGTGATTTACAAGTAAATGGCGGCTTAAACTTTACAGGACAATTTTTAGCAACTAGTGTAGCAAACAGTACTAGTACTACTACTGGTGCTATTGTCGTTAGTGGCGGCATTGGTCTTGCAAAAGATTTATATGTTGGAGGAAATGCAACTGTTGCTGGAAATTTAATAGTTAAAGGATTAACTACTACAGTTAATAGTACTCAAACAAGTATCAGCGATCCTGTATTAGATTTAGGTACTGGAGCAGATAATACTGATATTGAAATTAATGATGGATGGGATCGAGGATTATTATTTCATTACAACACATCGCCCACTCAAAGTGTAGCAAGTTATACTAGAAGTTTCTTTGGTATGGACAATGCTTCTGAGGATCTTGTTTACAAAGTTGGAGTTGCTAACGGAACACTTACTTCATTAGATCCTGACTTCTCTTCATTAGGAAGTTACGGCGGTGCAAAATTTGGTCGTCTATATTTAGAATTATTAACTCCTGGGTCTCCTAGTGACGGCGCACTAGTAGTTAAAGGCGGCGGCAGTATTGCCGGTGAGTTGTATGTACAAAATACTCAAGTAGTTACTACTGGAACTATAAATCAATATGCAGTAACTGAAGCAATTGGCGGAGAAGACATTGATGTAGACGTTAATATAGGAATAGTAACTTTTACAAATACTTCTACTTTACAATCAGTAACTAGTAGAGGAAGTCAAACTGACCAAATTGTCTACTTTACAAATACTACAAATTCATTTAATACTATAACTGGTGCTGTAGTAATTACAGGCGGACTAGGTGTAGGTCAAGATATACACGCAGAAGACATTTATTCTAACGGTGCGTTAGTTGTTACAGAAGGCACAATTGGTGCATTAGGTATTACTGCACTATATGCAGGAACTGACACTGCTGTTAGCAGCCAAACAGGTATTGTTTACGTATGGAGCACTTCTACTTTAGAAACAGTAACGTCTAGGGGAAGTTCTACTAGTCACATTATAACATTTACTAATACTGAAGAATCTACTGCAACAGATAACGGTTCAGTAGTTGTTTCCGGAGGTGTTGGAGTTGGTGGTAATTTAAATGCAAGTCAAATATTTGCAAATGTTGGATATTTTATCGGTGGCAATTCTTCAGTATCAGAAACTACTGGCGATTTAATTGTAACAGGTGGCGCTGGTATCGGTGAAAATTTAAACATTGCTGGAATTACAACTGTACTATCCAATCAATCATCTATTGATACATCAACAGGTGCATTGTTAGTAGTAGGCGGCGTTGGCATTGGTCAAGATCTAAATGTAGAAGGTGAAATTACAAGCAATATCGGACAATTAACTTTGAATGGTATATCATCGTTAATTAATGCAACATCAAATTTAGATATTACTGGTGGAAGTAATTTAGGAATTACATCAGTAGGACAACTAACTATCGGTTCTTCTTTAGCAGTGGTATTTACTGATACAAGTGTAGTATATATTAACGGAACAGTAAATGCAACTAACAGCGGATCAGGAGCATTAGTCGTAGCAGGCGGCGCCGGGTTTGGCGGCAACATTTACGCAGCAAATATTTTCTCAAATAACAGCCAAGTAATTACTAGTGCAAACTTAGGTGCGTTTGGTGTAACGTCATTAACTACTGGTTCAGGAATATCAATATCTACGACAACTGGCGCAGTAATAATTGAATCAATTGACACATTACAAGATGTAACCAACAGATGGTCAACTACAACAAATATAGTTACTATACAAAATGATACAGCAGCAAGCAATACTGCAACCGCAGCATTAATTGTTCAGGGAGGCGGCATCGCAAGTGATAGTTTGTATACTAATTTTGCAATTGTTGGAACTAATTTACAAGTTGACGGTAGCGCACAAATAAATGATGTATCTGATGCAAGCAACGAAACTACAGGAGTATTAACTGTTGCCGGCGGCGTTGGCGTTGCAAAGAGTTTATGGGCCGCAGCATTGTATGACGACGGCCAGCGTGTTGTAACTAAGATTAATCCTAATTCTGGACCTGGTATTACAATCACTGACGAAATTGGTATTGGAACAGCAACAAGTTTTACAATTAATAATGCAGGTGTTATTGCTGCTGTTGGTAGTGCGTACATTGGAATAAGTTCAGCAACAGGTATCGTTACAATTACTAACTTAGGTGTACAAACTCTAACCGCAGGTACAGATACAAGTGTAAGTAGATCAACTGGTACTGTGACAATTTGGAGCACTAGTACATTGCAATCAGTAACTAATAGAGGTGCAACAACTGATAACGCAATAAGCATTACTAACACTACAGATGCTAATACTTCCACTGCCGGGGCATTAATTGTTGGCGGTGGCGCCGGAGTTGCTAAGAATTTAATTGTTGGCGGTAATGCTGCTGTTTACGGCAATCTACAGGTATACGGTAAGCAGACTTATGTAAATTCAACTCAAACTGTAATTACTGATCCGGTAATCGGAGTAGGTGCAGGAATAGACAACAGCAATTTAGGTGTTAATGATGGTTTAGATCGTGGTATATTGATGCACTACAATACTACTGCTACTGAAAACATATTCTACGACAATCATGCCTTCTTAGGTATGGACAATGCTACACAAACGCTTGTGTATAAAACAGATGTTTACCCAGAAGGAGTTCAAGAATTTCCTGCACTATTCTCCAACACAGGCTCATTTGGATTAGCACAGTTTGGTGGATTGTCCTTAACAAATAACACAGTTGCTTCAAATACATCAACTGGCGCTTTAACTGTAGATGGCGGTGTCGGCATTGGTGGAGCATTGTATGTTAAAGATGCAATTTTTGTTAACGGCAATCAAGTTCTCACATCAGGCGGTGGAGGCGGTAGCGGATATGTAGAAGCATTGTATGCAGGAACAGATACCGCAGTTAGTGCAAATGCAGGTGAAGTTACAATATGGAACACAAGTACGCTTCATTCTGTTACTGAACGAGGTAATCAAACTGCGTTTAATATAATTATTGGAAATGTAACTACTGCATCAAATGCAACTGAAAATGGTGCATTTAAGGTATCAGGAGATACAATTCTAAGTAAGAGCGCATTTATTGTAAACAATGCAATTTTAGGTGCAGAACTTCCTGCAGCATCTGATTCGAATGCAAATTTATTCTTACCATTTAGAGGAACCCCGGGTACTTATAGAAATTATGTAGAATTACAAGCAGTTAATGCAAACGACGTTTCAAATTTAGATGGCGGCGCATTTATTAAATTTCGTACAAGCACAACAGCAGCATACGGTCCGGAAATTGGTGGCGTTAGGCGTGCAAGTGGCGATGGCGATTTTGTAATTAGAACAGGTAGTAACACACCGCAAGATAGAGTCACTGTTAAAGATGACGGCGACGTTGTAATGACTGGCGATTTATCTGCCGGTAGTTTACAAAACACTCCGGTCGGTAGTGTAACATCTAGCACAGCAAGATTTACAACTCTCGAAGCCAACGGCGCAGTTAAACTTACTAACACTACAGAAGCAACTAGTTCAGTAGACGGCGCAGTAGTTGTTGGCGGCGGCTTGGCAGTAGGTTCTAACATTGTTGTTGGACCTGGTGCAGAAACAAGAGGAGTTAAAAATGCTAACATTTATGCTAGCGGATCATTCACAACAGCCGGCGACGCCCAAGCAGGTACATATGTTTTACGAAAATCTTTAGGAACTACATCACTTATTGCATTAACAACTGATGAAGGAATAGTAGGAACTACTAATCAAATAACTTTGCTTGACAATTCTTCTTACACTTTTAAAGTGTTAGTGACTGCAAGAGCAACTGCTTCGAGCAATGGCGGTGCGTGGGAATTTAACGGAGTTATTACTAGAGATACTGGTGCAGGATCGACTAATATGAGAATTGTAAACAAAACTAAAATATGGTCAAGTTTAACTGGGTACGATGTTGAAGTTGTAGCAGACACTGCAAATGGGTCTTTGCAAGTTAGTGCAAAAGGCCATGACAGTAATTTTGTTAGATTCGTTGCAAGAGTAGATACTGTAGAAGTAACTACCTAAAAATAAACATATAAATATTGGATAAGAGTTAGAAAACTATGGCAATAAATTTTGATACCAACACACCAGGCAGCGTAACGCTTAAATCGCCGTCAACGGGCACTGTTACCTTAACATTACCTGATACTGCTAATACCAGCGGTTGGCAACTAGTATTAGCAGATAACACAGGCACATTAGAATTTGTGCCTCCTGGCACCGGCGCAAGCGGCGTAGCAGGTGTAGACGGTGCTACCGGTGCTACTGGTCCTATTGGTGCAAGCGGAGCAACTGGCGCTACTGGCCCAGTGGGCGCAAGCGGCGCAGCAGGAGCAAACGGATCTACCGGTGCTACAGGTCCTATTGGTTCAACTGGGTTAAGCGGTACAGTAGGTAACGCAGGCTCAACCGGTGCTACAGGATTTACTGGTGCTACAGGAGCAACCGGTGCTACAGGATTTACTGGTGCAACAGGCGGCATTGGTGCTACGGGCGCTGCAGGCGGCGCAGGTTCAGCAGGAGCAACAGGTGCTAGCGGATTGGGGTACGATGTTACATCTACAACTAGTCATCCAACAGCAGTAGGTACTAGAACTTTTACTGTTAACAAAGCAAATGCTTATGTAATTGGCGGCCGAGTACAAATTACTTCTACAGCAGTTCCTACAAACTATATTCAAGGTACTGTTACGGGTATTGTGGGATTAAACATAACTGTTAGTGTAGATTCAGTAGCAGGTTTTCCGGGCCAAACTTACAGTTCTTGGAAATTTTCAGTTGCCGGCCTAAACGGAACAACAGGCGCTACTGGGCAAACAGGTGCATTCGGATCAACAGGTGCAACTGGTCCGGGCGGTAATACAGGTAATGACGGTGCTACTGGTGCTACCGGTATTCAGGGTAACCAAGGATCAACAGGTGCTACAGGTCCTCAGGGAGCAAGCGGCTCAGCCGGTGGCGCAGGAAACCAAGGTTCGACAGGAGCAACTGGTTATACTGGAACTACAGGTGCTACTGGTGCAACTGGTTTACAGGGAACAACCGGTGCTACAGGACCGAGCGGAGTCGGCGGCACTACGGGCGCAACTGGTTTTAATGGATCAACCGGTGCTACAGGTCCTAGAGGAGCAGGAACATGGACTCCTATTTTAGGAACAGGAGTATCATCTACTGATTATACAGTGTTTACAAAAACTGGTGGATCAAACGGTGCTTGGGATGTTCATGTATATTCAGCAGAAGGATTTGTAAGAGGTGCCGCAGTTGCAGCAAGAGCAGGCGGGACTGCTACTTATCGTGTGATGTTTGGTTTAAACAGTGATCCTGCTGCAAATGCAAGTTTCTCTTCAATTGATTATTCATACTACATGAATAACGGTTCTGTTGCAATTTATGAAAGCGGAGCAAGTGTAGCAGGTAGTTGGGGAACATATACTACTTCAACAGAATTTCAAATTACTTACGATGGATATTTTGTAAGGTATTACAAAGACGGAGTAATGCAGAGAGAAGTTTCCCGTATAATGGGAACTGCATTATATTTTGATAGTTCGTTTAACTATACAAATAATTCATTAACTAATGTGTCATTTGGTATGGCTGGCGAGTTAGGCCCTGAAGGTGCTGCTGGTGCAGGTATTGGTGCTGGCGGAGCAAACCAAGTTATCTATAAAGATAGTGGAAACTTATTTGCTGGTAGTAATAATTTAACATTTGATGGTTCAAATTTAAATATCGGTGGCGCATTACAGTTTGACGGTAAAATAAACTGGGATAGTACTACTGGTACCACGCAAAAAGGTTCTCCAACTATTGCGTTTCACAGTGTTCGAAGCGGACTAAAACATCCCAGTTACTTGGACGAAAACTTCTTAAGCGGAAGTAACAACATCAATGTTTACAATAACTCTGGTGGTAGTAATGTAACTATTACTCGAACAGCAAATAACTCAACTATTAATGCTCCTACTACTAGCGGATATGTTTTAACAATTAATCATACAGGAACTGTTGCAAGTCCTGGGTTTGGTGGTTTTAACTTTGCCGTAGGTACTAGAGCCAATGCAATTTTAGTTTCAACTTTTACAGCGAAATTACCAACAGGCAGAACAATTAACTGGGGTTCTAATGCCATCGGTACTAACGGAACAAGTTACTGGTTAACTAATAATACAGGCACAGGCAAGTGGGAAGAATATTCTTATGTTGTTATATGTGGCAATAGTGGTAGTTTTAGTAGTACTCACTTTTTCTATGTAACTGGCGGTGCAGCACCTAGTGCAGGAGCACCATTAACTTGGTATTTGGCAAGCAGTGCAATTTATGATGTAACTGATCAAAGAAGCGATGTACTTTATCTAGATCGTGTCGGCAGCACCCCTAACATCAAAGGATACGGTGAAGGACAGATCATTATTGATGGATCTACTACTGGCAAGGGTGTTTATCTAAATCATTATGTAAATGGCAACGTCTATGCTGCAAGTGGCGGCGGCAAACTAGCAGTAGGTGGTGGTACTGGTCCGACGTATACATTAGATGTTTACGGTACAGGTGCAGTTAGAGATTACTTCCGTATTACCAATGCTGGTGGCGCACAGAAACTGTTAATGGGTAACCAAGATAGCAGCGGCACTAATAATCCTAATATTATTACAGCGGCTAACGGTACGCTGTCATTTGGAACAGGAAACACTTGGGCTACTAGTGGCGGCACTGTTAGTAATTTTGCAACTTTTGCAAGTGCAGGAGCAACAATTGTAGCAGGATCAGGTACAACACCTGCTCTAAAAATTAACCCAGGCGGAAACAGTTGGAGTGAAGGTATTCGAATTAATCCTAGCCCAGGTGGTTGGTCCGGACTATATCTCCCTTCTACAGCAGACGTTACCGGCGGCACATGGTTAATAGGTAAAGCAGGCGGACTTGCCAACCAGTTCATCTTAATGAAGAACGGATTTACTGGATCTGTAGCAGTACGCTCAGATGCTGCCTTTGACGTAAGTTCGACTACAGGTAGATTTACATTTGGTTATAATCCGTATGTAGGTACAAATCAAATATGGCACGCAGGAAACTTAACTGATGCAAGTCAGTTGGGCAACAGTGGCGGATATGTCGGCGCTGGCGGCATTGCAACATTTCAATATGTAAGAACAACAGGCGGCGGCCTTGCTGATACTTCTGGAACATCATCAGCACTAAGAATCTATGCTCCTGGAGGAGCAGCATACGCTACTGGAACTAATGCAGTAACTGGTGCTATTAAAATTCGGTTACCGCAGTATCGTTCATCTACAATGATGAGAATGACTGTCAAGATTTTCGAATACGCTGGTGGAACTGGTGCAGGAACTAGTAGAAGTATCGAACTAGGCGGATACAACTATGGTCCAGGCGGCTGGTATAACACTTTTGCTACACAAGAAACTGACGGTGGCGGAAACATTAATGTACGCTTCGGACATGACGGAACGAAAAATGCTATCTGGATTGGAGAAACCGGAACAGTATGGTCATACCCACAAATTTTTGTTACAGAGTTTCAAGCAGGGTACAATAATTTTGGATATACACAATGGGTAGACGGCTGGTCGGTTAGTATAGACAGTAGTTTTGGTACAGTTGAAACCAACATAACTGCTGCAAGAATTCACACTAGCGATAACCTAACTAACCTAAGTCAGTTGACTAACGGTCCTAGTTTTGTATCTGCATACTATACAGGACCTACTGACTTCCGTGGTGGCGATCACATGTTTACATCTGAAGGAACTGGCGCCAGCACTATCAACAACAGCACCTATGCTCTACAAGTTGGTCCCTTTAACAATCGTATTACAACTGCAAACAGTTACTACGGCGGTATTGCGTTTAACCATTTGTTAAACTACAGCGGCGGTACATTAAACGACGACAGCACAAGTTATAATACTTCGCCGCATGCATGGATAGGTTTGCGATTGCATGATACTCCTGGTAGCGAACGAAGTTTCTTAGTATTTGCTACCAAGCCAGGTACTGGTACTAGTAATGCTGGCGCAGACATACCTAACGAACGTATGACAATTGATCCAGTTAATGGATATGTTGGTATTAATGTACCTGATCCTACTCATAGATTACATGTTAACGGTGACGTTCGTTTCCAAGGCAATAGTCGTGCGTACTTTGGTCCTAATAGTACATGGGGTGCAGATTTAATTATCGGCGGCAATGGTAGAACTGACGCTACTAAGTCTACTGTGGCGGCAACTAATGGAAATTTACACATTGACGCTGCTAACGGCTATGATTTGTACTTAAACTATTACAGCGGCCGTCCTATATATGCAAGAGGCAGCAATACAAACTGGGACAGTGGTAATTTAAGTAATTTAAGTCAGTTGACTAACGGTCCGGGATTTATTACATCGAGCGGTTCAGCAGGCAGCATCAGTGGTGTCACTATTGATCGTATTGTTTACGGACAAAATTCTACTAAAACAACAGAAACCGGGTTAACACAAGCACTTTCTTCTGGATTCTATAACGCCTATAACAACGGTACTCCTACAGGTACATGGTATACTGCAATACATGTTCGCCATACTAACACTGGTAATAATTACGGCGGCCAGATTGCAATGAGTTTCTACAACGACGGTGATATTTACAATCGTCGCATTGAAAACGGCAGTTACAGTACTTGGCGTAAAATTTGGAACAACTTTAATTTAACTAACCTAAGTCAGTTGACTAACGGACCTGGATTTTTAGGCAAGTTTGGTAATACTTATTATCAATTAGATACATGGTTGCAAGGTACAGGAACACACGGCTTATATTTTCCAAGCAGTGGAGCAGGAACACACTTCCATCCTAACCCTGCAACTTACGGTTCATTCTTAGTCCAAGGAAGCAAGAACGGATATTGGGGCCAGATGTATTTGACCAGCACAGGTCAGCAGGGTATGATGACCTCCGGAAACCTTGTTGGCTGGTACAATCATAGCGGTGGATGGAAGTTCCGTTTCAACAGCGGTGATGTGTTCTACGTCTATAGTGCATCAAACGGAGGCGGCTCTGCAAGAACAGTATGGCATAATGGTAACTTAACTAACCTAAGTCAATTGACTAACGGACCGGGCTTTGTTACAGGAGCAAGTCAGTCATTAAGTTACAGAGGAGCAATAACAGGCGGCTCTCAAACAGAAGGAGTATTAAACTCCGGTTGGTACACAGTAAACGAATCAGGATATGGCACATTCTTGTTCCATATGGGCGGCGCCACTTCATCTACTCGTAGTGTTCAAATGTATTTCCACTACGATGATCGCATGTGGATTAGAACTGGACGAAACAGTGAAACACAATGGGACGGTGTTGGAAGATATTCTAGATTAGTATGGACCAATGGATCATTGACTAACCTAAGTCAATTGACTAACGGACCGGGATTTGTTTCAAGTGGGAGCAGTCCTACATTCCAGGAAGTTTATGTCAACGGTTGGTTCCGTAACAACACTAGTGGCAACGGTTTATATAACCAGGGAAACGCAAACCACTGGTATGCAAGCGCAGGCAACTACTGGGACACTGGGCTAACTACGTCTGGCGGTATTAGACTGCGTATTGGTTATAATGGTACGGTTAGAGGACACTTATATTGTGATACTAGCAGCAACTCAGGTCTATTAAACCAAAGCGGCTCGTGGAAAGTTCGTGTTAATGGTAGCGACACTGAAATTTACGATCTGTTATATTGGAATGATGGCCGTGGATACATCTTCTACGATAGAAACAATACTGGTTATTATGTAGACCCTGCAAGTACATCTAACCTTAACGTTATTAACAATGAAGGTCAATATGGTAGATGGTGGGAACCAAAGGGCGTAGGTGGCAACAGCGGTAACGGTGGCCACGCATATAGAATTTTCCAAGAAGGCGGTGGCTGGGGATTTCCATATCCTGACTTACGTATTGCATTCCATACTGGTATTAAGTTTGGTGCAAACACAAGTTATGAAGGTATGCGTTTCTACACTGATTACGATATGAGTAGTCGTGTTATGCAGGTCAACGGTGGTTCGAACTATATCTACATGGACCGCTGGATTAACGTTGCTGGTAGCCAAGGTATATTTTCTGGTACCAACGGTGCCCACTTTTATCCAAATAACGCAACTTACGGAGCATGGAGAGTAGACGGAACACGAAATGGTTGGTGTGGTATACACTTTACTACTAGTGTAGCGTTAATGATGAATAACAATGACGGTGGTATTCATCGAGAAGGTGATGGATGGAAGTTTTATTTTAGTGGTAATAACATTTATGCAAGAGGAGAAGTTACTGCTTACTGGTCAGATCGTAGATTAAAACAAGATATTACTCCGTTAACAAAAGGTTCTGGTCTAGAACTTATTGATAAACTAGTACCATCTCACTTTGTTTGGAATGCATTAGCAAGAGAAGTAAATCCAGAGTTTAAAGAAGGACAAGAAGAAACTGCGTTAATTGCTCAAGAAGTGCAAGAAATATTACCAATTGCTGTTGCTGAAAATAAAGCAGGTAGAAGAGCAGGTAAAGGTTCTAGCATGGAGAGTTATCTAACTGTTAAATACGATAAGATAACGCCCTACTTAATACAGGCAATTAAAGATCTAAAAGCAGAAATAGAAGAACTAAAGGAAAAAATAAATGGCTCTAATTAAAAGTGTTGAACTAGCAAATGGAATTATTGCTGATCAAGCATACCACGTAGTTAGCGATGTAATTACATTCAAAATTCCATCAGACAAACCTGATCCCGGCGGTGTCAGGCCGGACAGTGCGCCTGACCATGTGTGGAAAAAAGGATACTACGGACGAGTGTGTGTTAAAGTGTATTATAACAAAACGGCAAGAGATGCAGGTAAATCTGCTATTTTAAATATAGGAGTGTATCCTACTGATATACCCGCAGATTTACAAGCAGAAACAAAAACTGAATCTAACTTAATTTGCACGTTAGATATAAATTCATCTGCTAGTATTATTGAGCAAGCGTATTCTTACTTAAAAACTCTTGATTATTATGCAGATACAGTAGAGGAATAATATGTCAGTAACTTATACTTGGCGAATCACCGGACTTAGAACTAAAACTGAAGGCAGTAATACTGACGCAGTTGTCCAAACTCACTGGGAAAAAATAGGAACAGATGAACACGGTCATACTGCTTCTTTTATAGGGGCAACGCCCTTTACATCAGTTAATGTGCCAGAAGGAGAATTTTTACCTTTTTCTCAATTAACTGAGGAAGTTGTATTAAGTTGGATTCAAACAACGATAGATTCTAATCCATCATATAAAGCACACATAGATGAAAGAATTCAAAAGAAACTTGATTACTATCATGTAAGCGAACCTAACTTACCATGGAATAACGAACCTTCAGTTGCGCCGATTCCGGAAACTAGAGATATTAACGATCCAAACGAATTACCCGGATCTGAACGATAATTTTATTGTTCATTATCTACATACATAAATAATTTTATCTTAACGGAGATATAAAATGAACCCAGATCAAAAAATTGAATTGTCTTTAGACATTAACGCACTTAACACTGTTATGGCAGGCTTAGGTAAATTACCATACGAGCAATGTTTTGCAGTAGTTGACGAAATTAGACAACAAGTAGGACCTCAAATCCAGCAGCAAGGCGGCAGCGGAGCAATGGGACCCGGCTCAGAACACTAAATACAGTATTAATTTTATCGGAGATAAAAAATGGCTGTAACTTATGACTGGGGCGTAGAAACTATAGAGATGTACGAAGAGTACAATGGTTTAGAAAATGTAGTATATCGAGTAGTATGGAAGTGTACTGCGACTGGAGATAACGGCGTAGTAAAAGATCAAATCGGAGTAGTTGATTTAAACTTACCTACAACATCAACTGGATATGTTTCAATTGCTGAATTACCGAGAACACAGATTGTAGATTGGGTTAAATCTAAAGTTGCAGTTTCTGTAGTTGAGAGAAGTTTAGTTCCTCAAAGCAAGACTGTAAGTTTTATGGACACTACATCAACTACAGTTACTGTTGCAGAGCAAATTGCTGCTAACCAAGCGCAACAAGCGTCTGATACGCCAACTCCAGATCCAGTCTAATAAATGCAAGGCGAATGGGCTTATCTTAAAAGTCATTTTTCGGTAGAACAATGCAATACTATAATTAGCAAAGCATTACAACTGCCAGAAATGCAAGGTAAGATGGGTCCAGACAACAGCAAAGTTACTGATTGGCGTCGAAGTACAATACGTGGTATAATGAGAACTCCCGAATGGGAGTTTCTCTATAAAGAAATAGATGAATTAACTGCAAAAGTTAATGCAGATTGGTTTCAATTAGATTACACCCATCTTCCTGCAATACAATTTGCATCGTATGATGAAAAAGAACAAGGATGTTATAAAAGACATTGTGATACTTTTTTAGCACCTTTACCTACACACAGAAAAATAAGTTTTACTGTTCAACTATCAGATGAAAATAGTTATGAAGGCGGAGATCTTTGTTTTTATGATGTATGTGCATTACCTAATCAAGAAAATATGCGAGTTAGAGGCACCGTTTGTTTCTTTCCTAGCATTGTGTTTCATGAAGTTAAGCCAGTAACAACCGGCATTCGACATAGCCTTGCTGGATGGTACGAAGGTCCTCATTGGAGGTAAATACTACTATGATTACTTACGAATGGGATTTTCCGAGATTTCAAACTAGACCTTCACAGGACGGTTTAAGTGATGTTGTCTACAATATTGAATATGTACTTACTGGTCATGATGGCGAAGGCCATGGGCATCAGTTATTTGGTAATGTTGATGTAGGTAGTCCAGAAGCCGACTCATTTAAACCATTTAGATTACTAACACAACAAGTGGTAGAAACTTGGGTAATAGATGCGTTAGGCGAAGAATTGCTAAACGATTTAAAAGAAGTGATCACTAATCAAATTGATTCTCAACGATTGCCTGCAACTTCCACTTTAAATAGACCTTGGTAATTAACCAATAATATCAAACAATAATTCTATTTTAGTTTTATTAGTCTTGTTTGTAAGACTGCGTTTTACACCTTGATGTAAAGGTTTAGGCCAATGAGTTAAGTCACACCATGCATACCCTACATGTTCATTGTTAAGTGTAGGAATAAATTCTCGATCAATGATTAAAATATAAGTGTGATAATAAAAGTGTTGATCTTCACTTGTAAACAATTCTAACGGAATTGTTTTTCTAATGGTGGGAGTTTTTCCCACTTCTTCTGATATTTCTCTTTCAAGTGCAGCATACGGCGTAGTATCAGATTCTTCTTTTTTTCCTCCGACAATACCCCAAGTTCCTGCAGTTTTACCTTGATTTCTCAATAAGAATAAAAATCTTTTTGTGTCTTTAGCAAGAAAAAGTCCACCACTTGCAATAATATCGGTCATAAAACTAATCGCCATTCTCCAGGATAATACATACCATCTACACTCTTAGACCACTGCTCACCGTCCCATTTGTATTGTATTCCTGTATATGAATTAGTTATGTATATAACTTCTGTTGCAGCGGTTGAATTGAAAATCACATTCCATTGTACACCGTCCCACTGAATTATGTCATTAGCAGTTGCACTGAGTCTACTTTCGTTGGCATTTTGCCAAGCAGTCGGACCGTCATCTGATGTAGAATCGATATCTTCTAATATCAGATAACGTGTGTCAATTGTAGGATCACCTGGATTATAAGTTAATGGATTAATGACAGCATTAATCGTACCTCTACTGTAAGACTGCGTTAAATCGTATATGTCAGTATTTAATAAAGTTTCATTGTCAAATTGAATACTTAACAAATCCATTTCAGTTTCACCTAACGGATTAGTACTCAAGTATCCTACAACTACTCCTCCTTCAGGTTTCGTTAGTTCCAATCTACTTAGCCCTGATCTAAACTTACCAGGGTAAACATCTAATAATGTTTGCCAGTTTATTTCAGTACCGCCTCTTACTGGTATGATTTCTAAATCATTTCTAATTAAATTTTCACCAGGAGCCATTAACTTTGCATTATTGTTGTTCAATAGTAAAGAAAAATTTCCAGGAGTAACTACTACTGATCCAACGGGTTGACTAAATGCCAATTGACCATTTTCTGCAAGACTTCCTGGTTCTTCTGAAAATATATTAGCAATAATTTTTGTAATAATTCCTAATTTTTTAACTTTAGCAGGAGTTGTCAACCATATGGGTGTTTCAAAAGTCAACTGACAAATGTCAATATCATTGTCTGTACCTTGAGGAACTTGTCTGCTGGTCCAATTAGTACTCATTAATTCCACATAACTTAAACTTGTCCAATCTATAAAATTACTTGTAGTTTGAAGTTCTAGTGCAGGCCTAAACAATACCAGCAATTGTTCTAAAATTTGCAATTTTTGTTCAGTGTTAGTTGACCATATGTCTGCAGTAAACGTAAGTTTATAAGGCATTGGCATCAGTCGTTCTACAGTGTAATTTTCACCTTGCACATTAGCGTAATCTTCTATAGTTTGACCGTAAGTAGGACTTTCTGGATTTTCATCTACATAGCCATATTGTCTTTCTCGAATATTCATTTTGCCAACATACGTAGGATCTTGTAGCATTGCACGATTAAAATCAAGTCCTTTAATGTAGCAAGCGATAAACGGTGCAGAAGCCAAAACGTTTTCACTGTTCTTCTTTAAAGTGCTAGCAACTTGCCTAGTCATGTCACCGTAACGAACTGGAATCTGTACAAGGTTACCTCTGCTATCTTTGTAACTAAAGTTACTAAGCAATCGTATAAATTGTGTTAAGTAGCGGCGTATTTGCCCGTCATAAAAATGTTCCATTAATTATCCGCCTGTGGTCTTTGTTTCTTTAACGCCTTACTTAGGCTTTGTCTTTCTTCAACAACTGAACCTGCAATAGTTGCAGTATTACTATTGTTTATAAAACTGCCTACTTGAGTTTGCTTTGTATCAGCAGCAGGAGCAAGTGCTCCGTCTGCAGGCTCGTTAGTCATATTCATTCTCACATTACTTTCTACATACACCCAACTTTGACCGCTAAATCTAAATAATCTATTAGGCAAATAATCAGTTCTTAGATGAAATGCACCTCTTGCAGGACCATACGGAAATTCAATGCCAAAAGTATAAGGTGCTCCGTTTGGAGGCTTTCCGTCTCCTTGCAAATAACTGATATAAACATCTTTATCAGGATTTACAAATACTGAACTAGCATCTATTTCGTGTGTATCTTGGCTTGCATCCGCATCTAAACTTGTAACATCAGCAACATCTAAAGTTTGTCCGTCATCTTTTAACGGAAGAATGTAATATTGATCAGTGTCATAACCACTTAATCCTGCATCTTCTTCTGCTTGTGCAATGATTTGATTGTTAATTTCTATATTCTTACGATACTGAGACATGACATCTCGCAAAGTATTTTCTCCGTCACCTGCATCTTGATCCAATATTTGTTTAAATTCTTGACTATCAACTAAAGGTTCACATTTAGCACGTAATAAATGCGGGTACCATGTTTGACTATATCCGCTAGCAGGTCTTGTAACATCAGTTACTACATAAAATCTTTTCAATGCAACCATGTCATCACTTAATGCATACTCGTCTTTTAAGTGAGGTAATTCTAATACATCGCCTGACATTAATTTACGACCCATTAACTCTACACATCCACGTAGATGGAAAGTGATCATAATGTTGTCATTACTTAAGAAGAATCCAAATTGACTTAGGTTAAAATCTATGTCTTGCATGGTATAAATTCCACGGAAAACATACACATCTTTTTCGTATTTTCTATCCCTGTTTTCCATAAACAACACATCTTGTATTCCTAATTCAGGAATAGGATTGCCATTTACAGGGGTTGTAGGAGTTGATTCACCGTCTAGCGGATCTTCAGTTCCTATATATTTGTGTACAACAATGTCAGTTCCGCCTACTTGAAATTGCTCGTTAATAACACGATCAAGCATACGAAAGTCATTGCCTTTTTCTGGGCGGTAAAGAGATAGTCTTGGCATAGTCTTGTATTTATAGGTAAATAACTACATGAGCGAACTAGAAACTGAAAAACAAAGTGTCGTAGATTATATCCGTACTATGCTAGGTGACGGTATGATTGATGTTGAACTCGATCCTGTACATTACAATACAGCAATAGATCGATCCCTGCGTTATTATAGAGCACGAAGTCAAAACTCTGTTGAAGAAAGTTTTGGATTTTTAACTTTGCAAACAGACGTTAACGACTACACTCTTTCAGACGAAGTGATGCAAGTTCGGCAAGTTTTTAGACGCAGTATTGGATCTAGAACAGGAGGAGGCGATGGCGGAAGTTTGTTCGAACCGTTTAATCTTGCCTACAGTAATACTTATTTGTTGTCAAGCAGCAATATGGGCGGTTTAGCAACTTACTATGCTTTTGCCAGTTATCAAAAGCAAGTTGGTAAAATGTTTGGCTCCCATATTAACTTTGAATGGAATCCTACTACAAAGCATTTACATATTAGCCAGCGTCCACGTGGAGAAGAAGTAGTGTTGTTATGGATGTACAATTACAAACCGGATTTTTCTCTATTTAAAGACACATGGTCAGGTATATGGATACGTGATTATGCATTAGCAAACTGCAAAATTATGCTAGGCGAAGCACGTGAAAAGTTTAGTCAAATTGCTAGTCCTCAAGGAGGAACTAGTCTAAACGGTTCTGCACTTAAATCAGAAGGCAAAGCAGAACTAGAACGGCTAGAAATGGACTTAATCAACAACAAAGATAACCAACAACCATTGACATTTGTCATAGGATAATATAAATTATAGTATTACGAGGTAATACTATGATCATTGGAGTGTGTGGGTTTATTGGTTCTGGTAAAGATACTGTAGCAGATTATCTTACTAATATACATGAATTTCGAAGAGAATCGTTTGCAAATTCTCTCAAAGATGCAGTAGCATCAGTATTTGGATGGGACCGAACTATGCTAGAAGGCCGCACTAAACATGCTCGTCAGTGGCGAGAACAAGTAGACCCGTGGTGGGCAGAACGACTAGCAATGCCTCATCTAACACCACGCTGGATCTTACAATACTGGGGTACAGAAGTTTGTCGTAAAAGTTTCCACGATGATATATGGATCGCCAGCCTCGAAAATAAACTACGTAATAGCAAAGATGATATTGTTATTAGTGATTGCCGTTTTCCGAACGAAATTAAAAGTATTCGAAATTCAGGTGGTATTGTAGTTCGTGTAAAGCGTGGAGATGATCCCGAATGGTATCGAGATGCAGCAGATATGAATGCCGGAGATCAATGCATGAATTGGGCATTAGCAACTAGTCGAATAAAAAAGTTAAGTATTCATGCTAGCGAAACTGCATGGGTAGGAACTAAGTTTGATGCCGTATTGGATAATAACGGAACAATTGACGATTTGTATGAACAAGTTAAAAATCTGGTGTTAGATCCCCCCGGCGCCACGTCTGCTTGAGTTTATGCAATAGTCTCTGACAGTTAGCACAAACTGTTTTTAGATTTTCGTATTTGCAATTGTTAATATCTCCGTCTACATAATGTACATCAAACTGGCAGTCATCGCCTTTGAAGCCGCATCTATCACAAGCGGCTTTCTTTTTATAACCTGATTTCCTCCAAGCAGGTTTAGATTTTTCAAAACCTTTAGCACAATGATCACATATTGATCTATAATATGTACGGTCATCTTTCTTATAATTGACAGCAACAGGTCTACTATGACATTTTTTACATAAATCTCTCATACTCCACCCTTTTAGATCCCTTTTGACTAGTATTTAACCCGGTGTTTTTTAAACATTGGCACTAAATATATAGAGCAAAAACACTATTATGTGGGAGACAAAAAAATGGCTTTAAATTCACCAGGCGTAGAAGTATCAGTAATTGACGAAAGTTTTTACTTACCAGCGGCTCCGTCCACTGTACCTATGATCTTTGTTGCATCGGCAGCAAACAAACAAAATGCAAGCGGCACAGGCTTAGCGGTCGGAACTGATCCTGCTAATGCCGGTAAAGTATATTTAATTACTAGCCAACGAGATTTATCCGATACGTTCGGTACACCGTTGTTCTATACAGACAGCAGTGGTAATCCTGTTCACGGCGGGGAACTAAACGAATATGGTCTACAAGCAGCCTATTCTGTATTAGGCGTAAGCAGTCGTGCATACGTTACTCGTGCTGACTTAGACTTATCACAATTAACACCGCAAGCAAGCGCACCTACAGGGTCTCCAGTAGATGGAACATACTGGGTAGATACTTCGAACACTAGATTTGGTGTGTTCGAGTGGAATGGAACTAGTGCAGCATTTACTAACAAAATGCCTCTAGTTATTGACAACGATAACGCTGCTACTGCAACAGTAAGCGGAGCAGGAGTTACTCCTAAAGCAAGTTTTGGTTCTAACGGACAATATGCTATTGTTGTAACAAGTGATAACACAAATACTTTATGGTACAAAAATTCTAGCGGAAATTGGGTTGCAGTAGGTACTGACTTTGAAACAAATTTTAACAATACAGATACATTTGCAAGTTCTAGTTGGAAAACCAGTTTTCCAACGACAACTGGTACAGTATCGAGCCCGGACTTAACAGGTTACAACGGTAACACTTTGCTTATTAATGGCGAAGTTGTTACATTAAGCGGTACTACTATTAGTGCATTAGCATCCAGCATTAACGCAACAATGCGTACAAAAGGTGTTGGAGCACGTATCAATGCAGGTGGCTTTATTGAATTATATTCTGATGCAAGAGCAAGAAGCAACGGTACTGTATTAGATGGAAAAATTACTATTGCAGAAGGTACTGGATTAGTTGATATGATAACTGATGCGGGCTTAGCAGAAGGAACATTTAACAGTCCCACACTATTCCAAGGTCCCCATACTAAGTATCCTGATTTTAGCAATTTCCCTACAGGATCTGTATATGTAAAAACTACAACACCTAATACTGGTGCAGATTGGTATGTTAAAACATACGATAACGGTAGTTCTGCATTTACTTTAATGAGTGCTCCTATATACACTGATCCCCAAACTGCTATTAATAACATTAATGCAACTGGTGATATTACAGTAGGTTCTGTATTTGTACAACAAAACTACCAAGGTGGCGTTGGAACAGCATCTACTTCAACTGTAACTCCTCAATTAGCATCATATAAAATATGGCGTAGAAATGCAACAGGTGCTACTAAAATATCTTCTGTCGCTACAACTGACACAGTTACAACAGCATCAAGTTTTGTAATTGCAGAAGGCTTAGCAACTTCTACAAATGGTGTTGCAGATTACAGTTCTGCCTACACAGTTAGTTTAACAGCAGGCGACAGTGTTGATGATGTTATTAGTGCAATTAATGCATTAAATATGACATATGTTACTGCATCTGCTGCAAGTTATGATTCAAGCGGTAACGCAACTAGCCTAACAATTCAACATAGTTTAGGCGGACAGATGATCTTAACTAACGGACTTGGTTCCCCATTAACAGCATTCTTAGGAATGAGCGCATGGGCAAGAAGCGAAGCAGGCGTAGAAAGCGGTACACGTAATTTATATGCTAAACCAGTTTATTCATCATCAGCATACTCTTTCTTTGCAAGTAACTGGAAGCCTTTAGTTTACGAATCTAAAGCAAGCACTCCATTTACTGATCCGGTTGACGGACAGTTATGGTATAGCAGTGTTGTTGATGAAGTAGATGTTATGGCCCACAACGGCAGCACATGGGTAGGCTACCTAAATGCATATCCTTTAACAGATCCAGCAGGTCCTCAGGTTGCAGCACTTGCTCCAACTACTCAAAGTAATGGCGATCCTTTAGTTGACAACGATATTTGGATTAGCACATCAGAAATTGATATGTACGGTCTAGACGTATATGTTCGTTCAGGCGGCAAGTGGGTATTACAAGATACGGCAGATCAAACAACTCCAGATGGATGGTTGTTTGCAGATGCACGTTGGAGCACAGCAGGAGCTACCGCAGATGCAGGCGACATTGTTGAAATGTTAAGTAGCGATTATCTGGATCCTGATGCACCTGATCCATCACTATATCCAACAGGTATGAAGTTATGGAACTTACGTCGCAGCGGATTTAACGTTAAAAAGTTTGTTGCTAATCACATTAACATTAATGCAACTGACGGTAAGAATTCACGTTACAATGACGAACAGATGGACGGTGGTAGTTCTACTACTCCTTATGTTGCAGATCGTTGGATTACTGTAAGTCCTAACCGGGAAGACGGAGCAGGAAGTTTTGGCCGTCACGCACAGCGTGGTTTTGTTGTATCAGGTCTAAAAGTCCTAATTGACACAAGCCAAAGCATCCGTGATACAGATACAGTTGTGTTTAACTTGATTGCAGCACCTGGCTATCCAGAAGCAATTCAAAACATGATTGCATTTAACGTTGACCGTGGTCAGACAGCGTTTATTATTGGCGATACACCATTCCGCTTAGAACCAAACGGTACATCATTAAGTAATTGGGGTAATAACACTGCATTGGCATTTGACAACAACGAAGATGGCGCAGTAAGTTACGACGAATACATGGCTATGTTCTATCCAAGTGGTTATGCAAACGACAACTTAGGCAACTACATTGTTGTTCCTCCAAGCCACATGATGTTACGTACTATTGCTATTAGCGATCAGAAGAGTTTCCAATGGTTTGCACCAGCAGGTACACGACGTGGCGGAATTGATAATGCAACAGCAGTAGGCTATATTGACGGAACAACAGGCGAGTTTAAGACAACTTCATTACCACAGAGTTTACGTGATGTAATGGCCAGTGTTAAAGTTAACCCGATTGCAACTATTCCAGGCGCAGGTCTAGTTAACTTTGGTCAATACACTCGTGCTAGAAATGCAAGTGCATTAGATAGAATTAATGTTGTGCGTTTAGTAGCATATTTACGTAGACAGTTAAGCCTATTAGTTAAGCCGTTCTTGTTTGAACCTAACGATAGAATTACTCGTAACGAGATTAAACAAGCAACAGAAAGTTTCCTATTAGAATTAGTAGGACAAAGAGCGTTATACGACTTCTTGGTAGTATGTGACGAAAGTAACAACACACCTACAAGAGTTGACCGTTCTGAACTATGGTTAGACATTGCTATTGAACCAGTTAAGGCAGTGGAATTTATTTACATTCCATTGCGCATTAAAAATACTGGCGACATTGCAGCCGGACTATAATTGGTAAATATAAGGAACAAGGAGCAATAATATGGCAATTGGAAGTTTAAGCAGAATGGGAGTACCGTTACCTGGCGGTGGTCAAAGTAGCACAAGTCAGGGTTTACTAATGCCTAAACTGAAGTATCGCTTCAGAGTTACATTAGAGAACTTTGGTGTAACTAAACCTACAACTGAATTAACAAAGCAGGTGGTAACAGCGGCTCGCCCGTCGGTGCAGTTTGAGAACCAAATAATCCATGTGTACAACAGTCAAATTAAATACGCTGGCAAGCACACATGGCAACCAATGAATATCACTGTGCGTGATGATGTTGGCGGTAATGTGACTAAACTTGTTGGTGAACAACTACAGAAACAGTTTGATTTCTACGAGCAAGCAAGTGCTGCTTCTGGATCTGACTACAAGTTCTTATCACGTATTGAAATGTTAGACGGCGGTAACGGTGATGGCGGATGGGCACCCAATGTTTTAGAAACATGGGAATGCTACGGATGTTATTTACAAAACGTTAATTACAACGAATTAGCATATGCAGAAAGCGCACCAATGGAAATTGCATTAACTATCGAATTTGATAACGCAATTCAAGTTGGCGCAAGCGGAGCACCACTGGGCGTAGGAGCCACAATAGGAAGAACTATTTCTTCTCTAGCAACAGGCGCCGGCACTGTTTAATAACTAACGCTAATAAAAAGCACCCCTTAGGGGTGCTTTTTTACGGCTAAATAATAATATGGCTAATGCATTTACTAATTTTTTAGGGCAGGTGTTTGATTCACCGACACAATTAAAAGACTACGCACACGCTAGTCGATTGTACGTTGACGACTTTTATCGCCTTGCTCCTAAACAAGGATTCATGTATTATGTTATTTTTAATATTGAATCAAACGGTAACCAAATAGTAACTGAATTCAAAGTTAAAAACGGGCAAGACGTTGGGTTGTTAGTAAAAAACATTGACCTTCCTAAATTTAAGATTAACACCGAAACTGTAAATCAATATAATCGTAAAACACAAATACAAACAAAAATAGATTATCAGCCAGTGTCTATAGTATTTCATGACGATCATAATAATACAACTAATAGTCTATGGAAAGCATATTTTAACTATTATTTCAAAGACGGACAGAATGTTAATGGGTTAACTACTCCTCCTAGTTTCGGAGACACAAAATATAAAAAAAGCAATAACTCTATAGGTGAAACAACTTCTTATGGTTTAAATGCCGGCCAAACAAAACCGTTCTTTTCATCAATCGAAATTTATCAACTTAATAGAAAACAATTTACGGCATATAAATTAATTAATCCATTAATTAGCGATTGGCAACATGATAAAATGGATCAGACACAAAGTAAACTTTTGGAAAATAGAATGTCAGTAGTTTACGAAACAGTTATATACGCTACAGGGCAGGTCAAAATAGGTGATCCCGGAGGATTTGCAGAAATACACTATGATACAGTTCCAGGGCCGTTAAGTGTATTCGGTAGCGGAAATAACAGTCTATTTGGGCCTGGTGGGGTTATTCCGGGTATAGGGGAAGTGCTTGGCGGCGCCGGAGATGCAAGTCCTTTCGGACTTTTGAAAACAGCAAGAGGCGCAACAAACCTATTAGGCAATCTTAAGAATGTATCAAAATCTAGCATATTATCAGAAGGGTTAGGTATGTTAAATGATGTTGCTCGAACTGGAAAATTACCAGCAGCATTAGGCGGGTCAAGTCCTGCCGGAGTAGCACTCTCCTCATTGCCAGGAGAATCTCCAACTAAAGCAATTCCTAAAAACACTCAGGGAGGTAGTAATGTATCTAATGCAGGTCTTGCAAACAACGGACTAAGTCAATTCGGCGGCACATTAGGAAAAGTTGCCGGCGACATTAGTAACGGCATTAAGAGTATAGGCAACGGTATAGGCAATGTAATTAAAAAAATAATTCCAGCACAGAATAAGCCAGTTGTGGCTAGTGCGTTACCTACTGACTCAGTATCGTTGACTGCTATAAAATCTCAACAACAGAGTATTGCAGTTGAAATCGAAAATCAAATTGCAGAAAATACAATTATTAAAAATCAAATAATGCCAAAAATTCAATCAGCAACATCTGAAGGCGACCAAGATACAGTTGATGAATTATACAGTCAACTTGACGCAGTAGGTTATACAGATCCTGCAAAATTGCAGCAAAATTTAGTTATAGTTAATCAAAATATCAGCACGATTGACATTGCAATTGTTGATGCATCAGCAACAGAAAATCCTAATAATCAATTATCTGCAGAAAATGTAGATTTAGGAACTAGTCCTGACAATTATTATAATGTAGGAGGCAATCCTGATTTAAATACAGAACCGAGTAGAGTATACAACAACGGCAAAGATACAACAACTTCATATTATGTATAATAATTTACCAGCACCTAACAAATCAGGGTCTTCTAGCGACGCTACACTAAAAAGTTTTCAATATTATAATGATGTTCCGATTGAATTAAATCAAAACACATTAACTGCTATGATAGGATTTTTAGAATCTAGAAACTTTACTACAGAAAGTGCAGAAGTAATTGCACTCACTATAATGGTTCAAGCGACTCGTGAAAAATATAACCCTATGTCCTTGATCGAATCAATGAAAACATTAAACGAAACTGAACTAAGTACAATCGTAGCCGAAGTTTTAAATTTTAATAGATTTAAATCAAGTTTTTTAGGTTCAAAACAGGCAGTGGCACCTGTCGATAATGTTAGAAGAAATATTTTACCTTAATGAGAAATACTGCCAAAGGAAGATATCAAATTAAAAACCCTGAAAAGTATAGAGGGGCATCGGATCCAATCTATAGATCAAGTTGGGAACTTACTTTTATGATGTTCTGCGATAACAATCCTTCAGTAGTAGAATGGGCAAGCGAAGGGGTCAAAATACCTTACAGAGATCCGTTAACTGGAAGAAATACTGTCTATGTTCCAGATTTTTTAATTGTATATCTTGATAAAAATCAGCGAAAACATGCAGAATTAATTGAAATAAAACCAATTAATCAAACTGTTAAAGAAGCCGTAGGCAAAAATCCAATGAATCAAGCACAGTACGTTAAAAACATGGCAAAATGGGAAGCAGCAAATGCTTGGTGTAAACGATACGGAATGAAATTTCGTGTTGTAAGCGAAAATGATATTTTTCACAATCCGAATAAGAGACGATAAGTAATATTATGACCAAGAAATTAGAAGAACTTTTTAATTTATTAGAATCTGAAACAATAGATCCTGTAGAGTCTGCTGATCAAACTCCGATTGAACCTCCTGTGTTATCTTTACAGGAAAAATTAGAAGAATTTGATAAAATATCAGCAGCGTTGCCTAGAGTTAAAGGGCTAGGAGATATAAGTGACTCTGAATTAGATGCACTGGCTAACAAAGCAGAAAAAGCCTATGACGATCTAATGGATTTAGGTATGAATGTCGAAGCACGCTATGGATCTAGAATGTTTGAAGTAGCAGGTAACATGTTAGGACAAGCAATTGCCGCAAAATCTGCTAAAATCGATAAAAAATTAAAAATGGTCGAACTGCAACTTAAAAAATATGCAGTTGACAAGAAAAATGGTGATACAACACCGACCGAAATTCACGCTCAAGATGCGATTGTTATGGATCGTAATAGTCTACTTGAAAAATTAAAGAACTTGAAATAAATACAGCATAGGAACATCGTCATGAGATCATTTAAAGAATATCTAACAGAATCAGTTAAAAAGTACAACTTTAAAATTAAAGTTGCACACGAATGCAACACTGCATCAGAGGCAAAGTTAAAAGGCTTACTTGAGCGGTTTAGTGTATCAGAATTTAAAAAATTAGGTAAGACACCAATTCAAGAACTTCCATTGGATTTTCCTACTTTAAGAAATCAAGAAGTGCATATTTACGAAGTGTCGTTAGGTTATCCAACTACTCCCCAAGAACTAACAGAATATATAAGTTCTAACATGGGTATAAGCGCACAGCGTTTAGTAGTTAGAAATCCAGGAGAGCCGGGTGAGGAATACCAAACACCTGTAGAAAAAAGAGAAGGTGCTCTGTTAGATGATAGTGAATATAAAGAATCTACTAATGCTAATCATGACGATTACTACGGTGAAGCCTACAATACTAAATTCTTAAAAGGAATTAGTGACGAATTAAAACAGCAGCGCAAGGCTCGCGGGGAACAAATCCCTTCAGGAGAATAAGGAAAAATATTATGCAAATGATTAACGTATTAAAAAGACTAGCAGAATTGGATGCAAAGAATCCAAACATTGCAAAACCAGTTCTAAGGGCCGACAAGTCTTTAGCAGAAATATCTGAAACTCCAAAAATTGTTTCTGAAGGCGTTCGACTGCCTAATATTTCAGAACCTGATTTAGCAGGATTACGAACACTAGCAGGTACTCGACAATTAAATGAATCAACTGTTGCAGAATACGGTATGGGAATGCCTATGGCACCTGCAGTACCGCAAATGCCTGCAACTATTAATATGAGCGCAGGCAGTGCTAACGAAATTGTTAGTATGTTTAGAGGCATTATGGATCTTGCAAAAAGTGACGGCATTCCTACACAAGCAGCGTATCCTGGAATGGGCGCACCAATGCCGAGCCTAACACCTCCAATGGGCGGCATGGAAGAGCCTGCTGATCCAGTTGGGTTAGATCGTGACGGAGACGGCGACCATGATATAGGAGATCATAGCATGGAACCTATTGACGATACAGGCGGCGATGAATTAGCAGACATGATGAAAAAATTACAAACTGGTGAGCCAGTTAAGATTAAAACAGACATGCCTGTTAAAGTAAGTACAGACGATGATGTTACGGCTACTACTGATAAAGAAGTCACATCAACTGATGATAACATGAACAAAAAAGAAGAAGGTAATGCATTTAGCGGTGCTTTGGCACAAGCAAAAGCCGGTGGCGAGGATGATTTTAAAGTTGGCGACAAAAAGTTTGATGTTGAAAGTTATGCAAACAGCCCTGAAGAAAAAACAAAAGGATATAATCCAAACGATTTTGCTAATATCATTAACAAAGTACGATCAGCCGATTTAGAAACAACTCCATACGGTAGTGCATCAAATCCAATGCCCAACGCCACGGATGAAGAAGAAAGAATGGGTGAAAGTGTTGAAGATCGATTAATGGCCGAATACAAAGCATTTATGGCAGAAGGCGAAAAGACTATGAGTCGTGCAGCCAAAGGCATGATGAAGTATGGTAAAAAAGGCATGAAAGAATTAGCCGATGCTGGTAAAAAAGGTAAAGACCTTGAACCGATTAGAGCCAAGTATAACAAGTACGATTAATAAAATGGTTTAACCAAATAGGCTCTTCGGAGCCTATTTTTTTCATTAAATAATAGCATGGCTACAAAAAACTTAGAAAGCAAACTGATTAAATCAGCGCATATTACCCAGAGATTTTCTGAGGATGATATTGCAAATTTAATAAAGTGTCAAGACCCTAAAACAGGTGCTGCACATTTTCTTAGAAACTATTTTTATATTCAACATCCTACTAAAGGTAAAATTCAATATCAAGCATTTGATTATCAAGATGACCTTTTACAAAGTTATAACGATCACCGATTTAGTGTGAATATGTTAGGACGCCAAATGGGCAAAACTACTACTGCTGTTGGATACTTACTTTGGTACGGAATGTTTGTTCCAGATAGTACTATTTTAATTAGTGCGCACAAATATACAGGTGCTCAAGAAATTATGCAACGATTGCGATATGCATACGAAACTTGTCCCGATTGGATTAGAGCAGGAGTTACAAGTTATAACAAACAGAGTATTGAATTCGACAACGGTAGTCGTATTGTTGCACAAACTACAACAGAAACTACCGGTCGAGGTATGTCTGTATCGTTACTATACTGCGATGAGTTTGCGTTTGTCGAACCTAACATAGCCACAGAATTCTGGACTTCAATTTCGCCTACTCTTGCAACTGGCGGTAAGGCAATTATCACTTCTACTCCTAACTCAGACGAAGATCAATTTGCCAGCATTTGGAAAGAAGCCAACAAGAGATTTGACGAATTTGGGAACGACACTGCGTTAGGTAAAAACGGTTTCAGTCCTTTTAAAGCAGTATGGAGCCAGCATCCTGACAGAGACAAAAAGTGGGCAGATGAAGAAAAAAGTCGAGTAGGCGAAGAAAGATTTCGACGAGAGCATGAATGTGAATTTATTATCTTTGATGAAACACTAATTAACAGCCTTAAATTAGCCACTATGGAGGGCAAAGAGCCGGTTGTTAAAATGGGGCAAGTCCGCTGGTATAAAAAAATTAATCCTCAAGCAATTTATACGGTTGCACTAGATCCTAGTTTAGGCACAGGTGGCGACCCAGCCGCCATACAAATTGTCGAATTGCCTGCATTAGAACAAGTAGGAGAGTGGAGCCACAATACTACTCCCATTCAACAGCAAGTTAGGATACTTCGAGATATTTGCAAATACATTGAACAACATTGTGGCAGCGGAAGATCATTAGGTCAAATTTACTATTCTGTAGAAAATAATGCAGTTGGGGAAGCCGCGATTGTTGCAATTAATGAGATGGGGGAAGATACTGTTCCGGGCATGTTCCTAAGCGAACCTATTAAGAAAGGACATGTTAGGCGTTTCCGTAGAGGTTTTAACACTACTAACGTATCTAAAATATCTGCATGTGCTAAGTTTAAACAACTTATTGAAACTGACAAACTTACTGTTCACAGCAAAGCATTAATTAGCGAAATGAAAACATATGTGGCAAAAGGCGCTAGTTTCGAAGGCAAAACTAACGAAACAGACGACCTAGTGTCTGCTATGTTATTGTCAACCAGAATGTTGGTTATGCTAGGAGATTGGGATACAACAGTATACGACAAAATAATGGAAGATCGTGCAATGGAAGATATGGACCTTCCGCTGCCTATTTACATCAGTTAAACGCATAAATAGACTTATGAATATCATTGAAATAATTGCTCAAGACGTTTTTGACAAAGTTCGTAGTAGATTCTCTAATTTAGAGATGGGAGACGAATCAGGTGCAGTGACAAGCGCTCCTAAAGACGCAAGATTCTTTGACTTTGATTTTACTGTAGAAGGTAATAATCTAGGTCGTGTTAGTGTTTCTCTAAATGAATTAGGATCACTAAAAATATTCTACGGATACGATCTTGTAGAAGATGCAGATGCTATTTCTATGAGTATGTGGTATGATTTTTTAAAAGAAATGAGATTTTTTGCCAAACGTAGAATGTTAAGATTTGATACTAGAGATATTGCCAAAGGCAATCTTAACAAAAATGATTTTCAATATCTAGCACAAAATGGAACAAAGGAAAATAATATGAATGAGTCTAACGGAATGTATGGAGGTCCAAAGACCAGTTTCCGTAAATTAGAAAATACATTACTTCGAGTACGTCACTCTAAAACAGTTGATGAAAATCAACGAGGCGCAAGAAGTAGAAATATCAATGCATTGTTTATTGAAAATGAAGCAGGCGAACGTTTTAAATATCCGTTTGTGCATTTAGCAGGTGCTAAAGCAATGCAACGACATGTTGCAAATGGTGGCCGACCGTACGATGATGTAGGTAATTCAATAATTGGAATGAGTGAACAAATTGCCCAATTAACTGCATTTAAACGCCATGTTGGAAATCATGACGGTATGAACGAAGAAGTAAATGAAATTTTAGAGCGTAGTCAACTAAAACTTAACAATCTTCGTAAAACAGTCGAAGGAATTTCAAAACAAGGTTTTTATCAACAATGGGTCGAAACAATCAATCCTGCTAATGATGAAGGATTTGTAATGGACCAAGCAACAATGGAAGATTACAAAAGTAAATTTACCGTTAAAAACTTTAAAGAAGACTTGACGCAGTATTTTCCTTTGATCCACAGCATTATGCAAGAAACAGGCGAAGTTGATTTAGAAGCATATGTTGCACATGTAGAAGAAGTTCAAGAATCTGAAGAAGATGAAATTCAACAAGTTGATGAGTTTTCTCAATTTGAAAATTGGGCAGACGACCTTACTGATCGTGATGCCGAAGATGAGGATAGTGAAGTAGTAGACGAAGCACCATATGATGAACAAGAAGGAATGGAAAACAAAGAGCCTACTCCAGAAAGACCAAATATGCGTGAAGTAGCAGAAGTGGTAAAATCATTTTACGATGCTTCTACTGGCAAGTTTCCAAAAGGTGAAACAGGAGTTATTACTCATATTAAAAAGCAGTTCGGCGATCACGCCGCAGCAGTAGCAGAACAGTTTGTTGGGCAGTTGTCGCAAAAAGGACAAGCACTTGAGCAACAACAAATGGATGCTCAACAATTTGAAGAAATCAAACGGTTAGCAGGCTTGGCAAAATAAAAATCATTTTTTGCAATCAATTAGGTTGCAACGATAAATAAAACTGTGTATACTTAATGTATGCACAGTTTTTCTTTTTAGTCAGTTGGCTTTAAAGAAGCGGCATAATATAAAACATTTTAAGGAAAATCATTATGGCAACTTTAGCAGAAATTCGAGCAAAACTTCAGGCATCATCTCAACAAAACACCGGCGGCTCAGCAGGTGGAGACAACGCAATTTACCCCCATTGGAACATCGCAGAAGGACAAACCGCAACGGTTCGTTTCTTGCCCGATGCCGATCCAAACAACACTTTTTTCTGGGTTGAACGTGCAATGATCAAATTGCCATTCGCCGGTATTAAGGGTGAAACAAACTCTAAACCCGTAACTGTGCAAGTTCCGTGTATGGAAATGTGGGGCGAAACATGTCCTATTCTTACAGACGTTCGCCCATGGTTCAAGGACAAGTCCTTGGAAGACATGGGTCGTAAGTACTGGAAGAAGCGTTCTTACTTGTTCCAAGGGTTTGTTACTAATAGCGAACACAAAGAAGATGGCAAGACTCCCGAAAATCCAATTCGTCGATTCATTATCGGCAGTCAGATTTTTAATATCATCAAGGCCGCATTATTGGATCCAGACATGGAAGAATTGCCAACAGACAGTTTGCGTGGCGTTGATTTTCGCATTGTTAAAACTAGCAAGGGCGGTTATGCAGATTACTCTACCTCACAATGGGCTCGTCGTGAACGTGCTTTGAGTGAAGATGAACAGGCAGCACTCCAACAATATGGTACGTTTAATTTGAAAGATTTCTTGCCTAAGAAGCCTGGCGAAGTTGAACTCAAAGTTATGAAAGAGATGTTTGAAGCATCAGTTGCCGTCGAAGCATACGATCCAGATCGTTGGAGTCAGTACTTCAAGCCAGCAGGATTTAACGGCGGTAATACTGCTAATGCAGGATCTGCTCCTACTCCAAAAGCAGTAGCGACTCCAGTTGCAAAAGTAGAATCTGCTCCTGTAGTAGAAACTACATCTGCACCTTGGGAAGATGATGCCGCAGAAGCAGCGGCAAGTATTGCACCAGCAGCAGCGCCTGCAACTAGCGATGCGAGTTCACGAGCACAGGACATCTTGGCACGTATTAAATCACGTCAGCAATAATTTAGGAGATTAAAATGGGAAAAGCATTTGATATTTCTAAATTTAGAAAGTCAATTACTAAGTCTATTGACGGCTTAGGTATTGGCTTCAACGACCCGACTGATTGGATTAGTACTGGCAATTATGCTCTAAACTATCTAATCAGCGGCGACTTCCATCGCGGAGTTCCGATGGGTAAGGTAACTGTGTTTGCCGGTGAATCTGGTGCAGGTAAGTCATATATCTGCTCAGGTAACATTATTAAAGCAGCACAAGAACAAGACATTTATGTTGTACTGATTGACAGTGAAAATGCACTTGATCAAAAGTGGCTAGAAGATTTAGGCGTTAATACTTCGGATGAAAAACTCCTAAAGTTGAACATAGCTATGATTGATGATGTAGCAAAAACTATTTCAGAGTTTATGAAAGAGTACAAAACAATGCCAGAGGACGAGCGTCCAAAAGTTTTGTTTGTTATTGATTCACTAGGCATGTTGTTAACTCCTACTGATGTTAATCAGTTTCAAGCGGGTGAAATGAAAGGTGATATGGGCCGTAAACCTAAAGCACTAACATCACTTGTTCGTAACTGTGTCAATATGTTTGGTTCTTACAATGTGGGCATGGTGTGTACTAACCACACTTATGCGTCACAGGATATGTTTGATCCAGATGACAAAATTTCTGGCGGTCAAGGCTTTGTTTATGCATCAAGTATTGTCGTTGCTATGAAAAAACTCAAACTCAAAGAGGACGAGGACGGCAATAAAGTAAGCGATGTTTTAGGTATTCGATCTGCTTGCAAGATCATGAAAACTCGATATGCAAAACCTTTTGAAAGTGTGCAGGTTAAGATTCCATACTCGACTGGTATGGCGGCCACAAGCGGTCTTTTAGACATGTTTGAAAAGATGGGAGTCTTGACAAAATCAGGAAATAAGTTACAATATATAAGTAAGGTATCTGGTGAAATTCATTCTTACTTCCGTAAAGGATGGACTGAAGACAACCTTAAAATTATTATGGGCGAGTGGAGTGAAGATTCTTTGCCCGTCCTTGCTAAAACTGTAACTGAGGAAGAAGTATAATGGATGAAAGTTTAACTATGGAAATTTGGGATACATTTAAAGAATATATTCCAGAAAAAAATAAAGAAACTGCTGCACATCAATATGTTGATTTTTTATTAAATCACGAAATTGAAATTGCTGAACTGGAAAGTTATATCGGTTATGACAATGCACTTGATGTTGCTATCAGATCTGTAGTATCACAAGCAGCAGAGTGGGATGATCCAGAACCAGAGTTTGAAGACGAAGATAACGAGGAATACTAATGAATTGGTACAGCAAAGTAAGTAAAGATATTGCTTACTTACCGGCTTGTATTGATTATTATTACTCTGAGTTAGAAGATGCGAAGAAAGAGGCTAAGATTTATGGTAACATAGAAAAAGCCTCTGCTTCTTTGCCAGGCATTGTAGCACAGCGATTTAACGAACTTCAAGAAATTGAAGGTATCCTTGAATACCTCAACATTGAATTACGTAGATTGCGATCAAAGACATTTAAAAAATACCTCGAAAATTATCAACGAGCATTGAGTTCGAGAGATGTTGAAAAATATGTTGACGGTGAAGCAGACGTAGTTGATATGGAAAAAATTATCAACGAGTTTGCATTGTTACGAAATAATTGGCTTGGCATCATCAAGGCTCTAGATATCAAACAGTGGCAAATAAGTAATATTATCAAATTAAGAACAGCAGGAATGGAAGACGTTTCGTTATGAAACTTTATATCGAAGATTTGATGTGTAGATTAGGCAACGGTGGCCAGTACATGTTTTCAAACGGCACTGTAAAAGTCAGTTCGTTCGATCACAGTATTGTTTCTAACCTTTCTATGGCATGCGACGAACATCGCGGTCTTACTCTCAAGCAAAGAAACGTTTCTATCAAGTTGTGTGAACGATATAAAGGCCAACTGATTGCAGCATTGGGCCAGGATGTTATCCCGGCGTTGGACAATCCGGAGTTCAAATCTCGGTTGTTAGAATCGTACATTCCTGTTTCGTCTATCGAAATTGAAGATAAGTGCATCAAGGTAAAATTTCCCTATAACGATAGTCTAGTGGCAAAAATTAAGAAATATAAATCAGAGTATGCTGGACACAGAGTTAATTGGAATTCAGAAAACAAGTCTTGGGATTTTGATTTAGAAGAGGCTTCAGTTGTTTGGCTACAACATAATATTGTTAATGATCAATATATCCTTGACCCGGCATTTAAACAACATTACGACAAGATCGCAGAAATTTTTGAGAAAATTGACAATTACGTACCTTGCCTGGATGTGATTGAAGATCAGTTTGTTTTTAGAAACGTACACACAAGTGTACCACAACCTAAAGTAAATGACCTTAAACATGTCATGTTGCTGGCACGAATGTACGGAATTACTACCTGGTCTGAAAAGGTAGAAGAAATGGTTCAAAAGGCAAATTTTTCGCCTCTTTTTGAATCGTTTTTAACAAAAACTAACACGAAAGTGACAGAATTTGACTCAGAAGAATTTGCCATTGGTCAGTTTACTGACCTGTTCAAATACAATTTGCCTGCATTAATTGTTGTTCCGGGCGGTGATGAACTACAGAGTTTGCGTACCTGGTATTTTTGGTTAAAATCACAAAATTTTGAAGAAAAAGACATTTCTGTGATGTTTAGACTAGATAACGGAAACGGTTCAGTCTTTAATGATCTTGTGAAAGAGTGTAAACTAAACAATCCCATTAGCGAAAATACAAAAGTTGTTTTCATTAGTCAGAAACTTCCAAAGCCTGTAGTAAAATCTGGCCTGCAATTCAAATTTGTGGTTAATTTGAGTGCAACATGGAGTTCTCACTATAGTATCAACAGTTACATTGATACAATGTCTAATGTCATAAGATACGCTCCTACTAAGAAAGAAAAATTAAATTGAGTTTTTGCAAAATTGTAATCAAAGACGAAGTAAACGTAAAGATTGAAAATCTCGATCTTGAAACTCGTAAAGCGTTGGTTAAAAAATTCAAATATTTTGATCAAAAAGCCAGATACTTGCCTGCGTACAAATTAGGCAGGTGGGACGGTTGCACAAGTTTCTTCGGACTTGGCGGTACCACCTACATGAGTCTATTACCTGAGGTAATTGAAGAACTTGTTCGCATGGGTTACGATCCTACACTTGAAGATTACCGAAAATCCACGCCGTTAGAATTTGAAAAAGTTGAAGAAGATTTTTGGGGAAATCAAACATGGCCAGAAGGGCATCGATTTGCTGGAGAAAAGATTAGACTACGTGACGACCAGGTAGAAGTTGTTAACAAGTTCCTTGAGAATCCTCAATGCATTCAGGAAATTGCTACAGGTTTTGGTAAGACAATTATAACTGCAACATTGGCAAAAATTGTGGAAAAATACGGTCGTACAATTACAATTGTACCTAACAAAAGTCTTGTTGAACAGACAGAAGAAGATTTTATTAACTGTCAACTTGATGTAGGTGTATACTACGGAGATAGAAAAGACCTCAATAAAACTCATACTATCTGCACATGGCAAAGTTTAAATATTTTAGATAAGAAATCAAAAAACTCCACCGAAAATGACTTACTGACTTTGGCAGAATTTTTAGATGGTGTGAGTACCGTAATGGTAGACGAAGTACACATGGCCAAAGCAGATGTACTTAAAAAGTTACTGACTCAAAATATGAGCAATGCTCCTATCCGATGGGGCCTAACCGGCACCGTACCAAAAGAGGACATTGAATTTCTAAACATCAAGTCTGCATTAGGCGAAGTGGTGCATCGAGTAGCGGCGTACGAATTGCAGGAAAAAGGAGTATTGAGTCAATGCCATGTTAACATTATTCAAACTCAGGAATGGAAAGAGTTTGAAAGTTATCCAGGCGAATTAAAATACCTAGTTACTGATAGCACACGCATGGAGTGGATTAGTAAACTAGTGTCAGGTATTGCAGAAACTGGAAATACACTCGTTTTGGTTGACAGAATAGAGTCAGGAAAGTTTATAATAAATGAGATTCCAGACAGTGTGTTTATTTCAGGCGAAGTAAAAACTAAAGACAGAAAAGAAGAATACGATGAAATTAAAACTTCTACTAACAAGATTATTGTGGCGACTTATGGTGTGGCCGCTGTGGGTATTAATATCCCTCGTATTTTTAATCTGGTTCTTTTGGAGCCCGGAAAGAGCTTTGTCCGAGTTATACAAAGTATTGGGCGAGGTATTAGAAAAGCAGAAGACAAAGACTTCGTGCAAATTTGGGATTTAACTGCCAGTAGCAAATACGCTAAAAAACATTTAACAGAGAGAAAACGTTTCTACAAAGAAGCACATTATCCATTCACAGTAGAAAAGGTAAAATACTAATGCAAATATTAACACTTGATAATAAGATTTATCACCTCAATGACCTTCCAGATGAAATAGAAGACGACCTTAGATTTTCAGTAATGGACAATAGTGATCCATCGAATCCTGATTATTTTTATATTCCGTTAATTTTCTTAGAAAGTTTTACTGCTCCGGCAGCAGTATTACAAATAGGTCCCTACAGAGTTAATATGCCTCTTGATTGGTGCACTATTGTAGGAGATCCTGAAGGCCCTTCAATGGAAATTCTTCCACTGACAAGTTTAAATGATAGAGGTTTTAGAACTTTTACATTTAATCCTTTAAGTAGTTTTAGACCAGAATTTTTTGATGTTGATATCGTTGATGTCTATCAAGATGTTAAATGGTATTTTCCTAAAATGAAGCCAGGTCAATTGCTTTGCACTCCGTTAAGCAATGATCCTAAACCAGTGTGTGCATATTTTGTAAAAGAAGTTAGTAGGCAAAGTGAATTAGTTGATTACGGCCTGTGTTGGTAATATGAGCAGGCTTACACCAGGTGCATCATATTCTTATGAAAAAATTGATGGGGTGACATACGCACAGGAATTATCATCAACTGAAAAAATAATCATAGGGTGGGATTGGAGTTCAGATGACCAATTACTGGCGCCTGAACATATTAGATCAAAACTTGATGATATTAAAGAAAAGAATTTATGGAATGAAATTCGAAGAGTAGCCCGGACTAATGTTACCTTGCAAAAAGCATTAGACCAGTGTATAATTATACATCACCTCAGTAAAGACAACCCTAAACCACTAGATTGGCATCCAGTATAATGGCAGCAAAATTAGACATTGGCAAAGAACTAAGAGCAGTAAATTCTAGAAATTATGATTTCTATAATAACCTTACTGACGAAGAAAAGAAAGCATTTAGTCCGTATCTCCTAATGAGGTTCGTGGGCAATCCTCAGTCTGATTCTGAAACTTATGAATTTACAATTGATCGTGTTAACGAATTTGTAAACAAAAATCATTGGGAACTAAGCAAAGGTCATAAACCGTTGCTATGGAAAATGTTTGCAAGTTGCGGTACCGGCACGTCTTTGCGATATACATATCTTAAATCAGGTACGAAAGAAAAAGCAAACAAAATTGAAAAATTGTTAGAAGAACTGTATCCTGCTATGAAGATGAGTGATATTAAATTACTTGCATCTATGATGGACAAAAAAGATCGAGACGAACTATTTGATAAAATGGGTTTTGACAAAAAGCAACGGAAAGATTACGAGTGATTAAACTAGAAGAACAACCTTTTAACTGTGTACATTGCGGTAAGGCGTTTATGAAAGAAAAAACGCTAATTGCTCACATGTGCGAGCAAAAACGTAGAGTATTACAGAAAGAAGAAAAGCGAGTTCAGGTAGGATTTTTTACATACAACAGATTTTATCAACTAACACAGAATGCCAAAAAACAAAAGTCTTATTCTGATTTTTGTAAAAGCAGTTACTATAATGCATTTGTAAAATTTGGCAGTTTTATCAATAATGTTAATCCGTTATACCCTGAACGATTTATTGATTGGGTGATTAAAAGCGGAGTTAAATTAGATCACTGGTGTCGAGATGAATTATACGACAAGTATCTAGCGGATCTTGTAAAAATAGAACCTGCCGAAAGTGCAGTACAACGTAGTTTGCAATATATGATGGAATGGGCTGAAGAACAAAATGCAGAGTATACACATTACTTTAGATATGTAAGTGTTAATCGTGCAGTATATCATATTCGAGATGGAAAACTTTCACCGTGGTTAATTCTTAACTGTTCAGAAGGCGTTGAGTTATTGAGAAAGTTTAGCGACGAACAATTGGAAATAGTTGATAAAATTTTAGATTTTGGGTTTTGGTCAAAGAAATTTAAAGAAACTCCTGCTGATGTTGCATTGGTTAAAGAAGTATGTAGGGAGATAGGAATTGCCTGATATTGACTTAGACTTTGCTAATAGACAACTAGCATTAGATAAATTAACTCACATTACTGCATCTCGTGCCGAGAACGGAGATTTTAAAAAGCACAACACTGGCGTATATTGTCACGTTATTCCGTATAATCCATTAACTGGCCTATCTGCAATTGAGTATAAGAAAGCAGAAGATAGAGGATATTTTAAAATAGACTTTTTAAATGTATCTGCTTATCAAGGAATAAAAAACGAGGAACAACTTGAACAGTTGTTAAAAATTGAACCGCTATGGGATCTATTAGAAGATTCTGCGGTATGCGATCAGATGTTTCACATTAACGGATATCATAATATGATTGCTAAACTTAAACCTCGTAGCATTGAGCAGTTAGCCATGTTTCTTGCTCTCCTCCGGCCTGGTAAGAAACATCTCATCCCAGTATGCAACGAAAAAGGTTTCGATGCTATTGAAAATGAGATATGGGTTAAAACAGAAGATGCTTATTTCTTTAAAAAGGCTCATGCTGTTGCGTATGCTCATGTAATTGTGGTACAACTAAATTTACTATGTGAAAATATTAGTTACGGTTTTTCTTAACGTTTCTAACCAGTTGAATGCTTTTACGTTTAACTCGTTTTTCTGCAATTTCACCTAAATTTACAATTGGTCCAAATATTATTTCAACATCTTTACTGTTAAATGTTTTAACATATGGTCTAAAGTCTATCATATCCTGTTTTAAGAATATGTTGATTGGAATTTTTCTATTGGATTCCCACCACCATGTTTCTCCTAATTCTAGAAATAATTTTCTTTCTTCCTCAGAACGTATATCAGCATAACTATAGATGCTGGTAACATTGAGGTCGTAGTTGATTACTATTCCGATATATTCGTTAACCGATGTTTTTACACCGGTTATAAACGGAAAGTTTTTCTGAAAGTCGTCCTTACTGGTCATTAAAATAAATATATGTATGCAAAAATTACCAGTTTATTTATACTCCAATTTAATGCAAGTGCAATTAGATGTGGACAATAATACAAGGATAGATAGAACAATGTACCAGCGTGAACTAAAAATACAAAAAGGACTTAAAAATAAAGTTCAAATTCAAGTTAAAAATTCTGACCAGAAAACTGTTAGAATCAAAGCCGCTGGCGCAACTACCCAGGAAATTTCAACATCAAGCACAGAAATATTTTTAGATAGCACAACTGGCATTGTTGCAGGAATGACAGTTAACAGTAATAATGTGCTTCCGGGAACTTATGTTTCTTCTGTAAATGCAGATAGCGTTATTATTGCCAACCTAAATCCTGTTTACAACCTAGATACTGAGCAATTTCAATCACCTATATTAACTACAATCAGTTCGGGTACATCAATAGCATTCAATCAAAATTTTGTATTCAGCATGTTTAATGCTAACGAACAACGACTAGTTTTAGAAAAACAATTAGAAGTTTTAGATGACGGTGTCACAACAGCAACTCGAGGCATAGCCTTATTAACTTTAAACGAAAACGACACCCGATCTTTATCAAGCGGATATTACAAATACGGCATTACTCTAACAGACAGCGACGGCGGCAAATTACCATCATACTCGAATACCTACTACGGAATAGACGGTACGGTAAACTTAACACACGATTTATATCCTACATTAAAAGAGAGTGGTTCTGTCGTAAGTTTTCAAAGATTTGCAAATGAGCAGACTAATTTATACGAATTTTACACAGGCAATTTAAGAGCATATCCAGAACTAACACAAACAACAACAGCCGCTCTTTACCTTGAGAATTTTACAGGCACAGTGCTAATTCAAGCAACACTAGATAATAGTCCCGGTTCGTTTGGAAATTATGTAACTTTGGAAACAAAAACATATACTGGATTTACTGGAGTCGATTATGCTAATGCTGTTGGCAGTTGGAGCGATGTTAGAATAAAATGGATTCCGGATACTGACGGAACTTATAATCATTACAGTCCACAATTGCCCGGAAATCCTACTCCAGGAACTGCATATTATCCAAACGGAAAAGTTGACAAAGTATTGTATAGAAGTTAAAATATATGCATGAACCTCATACAATCAACTGTACAAACTTTCTTACCTGGTAAAAGAAAGGCTACTCCTAGCGGTTGGACAAGTTTTAATGCAGTCTGCTGTCACAATAGAGGCGAAAAAACAGACACTAGAAAACGTGGCGGGGTTCTTTTTAACGAAGAAGGATTTCAATATCACTGCTTCAATTGTAATTTTAAAGCAGGATGGAGCCCGGGCAGACTACTAAGTAAGAATACAAAAGACCTGTTTCGTTGGATGGGTATGGCCAATGACGAAATAACCAAATTAAATCTAGAGGCATTGCGATCTAAAGAAGACGCAGAGGTAGTAAAAACCCCAGTTATAAATTTTAACCTAGAGCCAAGATTGCTTCCTAAAGATAGCAAGCCGATAATTGAATGGTTAGAAGAAGATCCTAATTCGGATGTTATTGCCTGTGCTGATTATATAGTTAATCGAGGTATGGAATTAGATTGGTACAACTGGCATTGGAGTCCAGAAAATGGTTATAGAGATCGATTACTTTTGCCCTTCTACTGCAATCAAGAGACAGTAGGATGGACTGGAAGAAAGATAACTGAAGGTAAACCAAAATACCTAACTGATGCACAGGCCGGATATGTATTCAACGTAGATCCGCAACAAGATGATAGAGAATATGTATTAGTAGTAGAAGGACAGTTTGATGCCATTGCAGTAGACGGAGTGGCAATTATGCATAACGAACCTAATGCAACACAAATAGCAAGAATAAAAATGTTGGGTAAAACAGTTATTGTAGTACCGGACAGAGATAAACCCGGGGCAAAAATAATAACAGCGGCATTAGAAAATGAATGGGCGGTTAGTATTCCGCCGTGGGAATCAGATATAAAAGATTGTGCCGATGCAGTTAAGAAATATGGTAGGCTATATACACTACTTACAATTATTAACTACAAAGAAACGAACAAGATAAAAATACAACTACTAAAGAAAAAACTAGAAAACTTAGATGAATAAACCAAACTATAATGCAGAGATGCAAAAACTGTATCTCGAAATGTTTTTAGGAGATGCAGAAACTTTTGTACGCTGTCAAAACATTTTCGATCCGGAAAACTTTGACAAGCGTTATCAAGATGCGGCAACCTTTATTACCAAATATGTTGACGATTACAAGGTAATGCCAGAAGTTACCATTGTTAATGCATCTACTAGTAATTCGTTCGAATCTGTTGCGCTTGCAAAGGAAAACTATGAATGGTTGCTAAATGAATTTGAAACTTTTAGCAGGCATAAAGGCCTTGAGAGAGCGATTCTTAAATCAGCAGATATGTTGGAAAAAGGTGAGTACAATCCGGTTGAGAAACTGATTAAAGACGCTATTCAAATTAGTTTGAGCAGAGATATGGGAACTGATTACTGGGATGATCCTCGTGCTCGATTGTTGCGAATGAAAGACAATAATGGACAGATTTCAACTGGCTGGCCAAGCATTGATAGAAAGTTATACGGTGGTTTTAAAAGAGGCGAACTTAATATTTTTGCTGCCGGGTCAGGTGGCGGCAAGTCATTGTTCTTAGCAAACTTAGGTGTAAACTTTTCACTTGCCGGTTTAAATGTTGTCTACTTTACATTCGAACTTTCGGAAGAGTTAGTAAGTATGCGGATTGACTCGATGATTACCGATATTGCAGCCAAAGAAATTTTCCGCAACATTGATGATGTAGAAATGAAGGTTAAGATGACAGGTCGACGTGCCGGTGGAATGCAGATAAAGTACATGCCTTCAGGTAAGAATTGTAACGATTTGCGGTCATATTTAAAAGAATTTCAGGTTAAAACAGGAAAAAAACCTGACATTATTTTAGTAGACTACTTAGACCTTATGATGCCGCTATCTGTTAAAGTCAGTCCAAGTGATCTGTTTGTTAAAGACAAATATGTATCAGAAGAACTTCGTAACTTTGCTATGGAAACGCAGTCAGTAGTAGTCACTGCGGCACAGTTAAATCGTTCAGCAGTTGAGGAAGTTGAATTTGATCACAGTCACATCAGCGGGGGCCTGAGTAAGATTCAAACAGCAGACAACGTTATTGGTATCTTTACAAGCCGAGCAATGCGTGAGCGAGGCCGCTATCAAATTCAGTTTATGAAAACTCGGTCATCAAGCGGTGTTGGTCAAAAAGTTGATTTGGAATTTAACATTGATACATTACGCATTAATGACCTAGGTGAAGAAGCAGAAGAGCAAAGTTTTGCAAGTCAGCGTAGTGCAGCAAGTAGTGCGCTAATTGACGGGTTAAAGAAAACAAGTTTAGTAACTAGTACTAACGTAGATCCCGAAACAGGCGAAATAGATCCTACAAAAGGAATGCCAGTTTCTAAGATTGCAAAATCGAGCATGCCTACAAGAAATGCTAGAGATATGTTAAATGCGTTTAGTCCCGAAAAAGACTAAAACCAATTAGATATATTATTTTTGGTAATATAATCAATTCCGTGTATCCATTGATCTTCTTCGTTTAAATGAAACACTGCCTCTATTGTAGCAGGAGCATCTACCCAACTATTGGCAGGACTCCATGGCTCTTGACCAAAATATTCTCCGTCAAGTTGTTTAGGTGCCCATTGGCATATACCCAAGCATGTTCTAAATAATGCAGGCCCTTCGTTACCTGCAATTGCGGCCAGTATAGATATGTCAGTAGTAACACCTATATCTTTGGTAATTTGCATTGTAGTAGGTGCAGTCCAATCTAAGGTATGTACAATATATACTCTATTAGTGTCTACCGGACCTCCTATATAGACCTTATCTTCTTTTTTAGAAAGTATTCCAGTTTGCCGCATTATATGATCTAATGTAATTTTTTCGGTAGGTTTATTGACTACGAGACCCCACGATCCTGTCGGACTGTGTTTTCCTACTATGATAACAGATTTGGAAAAATAAGTATCTGCGTTATTTGGGCGAGATGCAATAATTTGTCCGGTTAGGTCTTTCTTTTCAATCATTGAAATATTTACCGGAAATAAATAAAGATATGAGCATGTTTGAATATACTGATCCTATCGAGATCCACAGCACCTTAAATCCTGTATTATGGAAGGACGATCACTTACGATCTAATGTAAGAGTTGCACTATTAAAAATTGCAAAAGAATTTTATGCATTTTTAGATTTAGATGTTACTTTGTTAAATTTAGTAGTTTCAGGTAGTCAAGTTAATTACAACTATACCAAACATAGCGATTTAGACCTACACCTAATTGTTCCCTACAGTCAAGTTAACTGCGACGTTGCAGTAGACGAATTGTTTGATGCAAAACGCAAACTCTGGGCACAACAACATGATATTAATATTGCAGGTGTTCCTGTTGAACTATATGTAGAAGATGTAGACCATCCTCCAGTTAGTAGCAGTTACTCTGTTATCAAAGGTGAATGGATTAATCGTCCTACTCAAGATGCAGTCAAATATGACAAACCAGAAGTAGAACGAGTATTTGCTATCTGGGAACGAGCAATTGACGGTGCAATTGCTACGGGAAATTTAGAAATGTGTCGCAATATTAAAGACATGTTAAAAATGTATCGTAAGGCTGGTCTTGCACAAGCAGGTGAATTTGGTGTCCCTAATCTAGTATTCAAAGCACTGCGTAACGACGGACAAGTAGGCAAACTCATGGATGCGATTGGTAAATTACACGATAGACAAATGAGTATATAAATGTTATAATATAGCATGAATACAATTTATTTAGACATGGACGGTGTAGTAGCCGATTGGAACGCAGGCGTTGGAGACTTTATCGGTTACAGGCTTGATGATCCTACTGCTATGTACTCTCCTAGTGATTGGGAAAAAATCCGTAATAATCAACGCATATTTCGACAGTTACCAAAAATGCCACAAGCAGACGACATGGTTAATCTTGCTCGTCAATTTAGAGATGAAGCAGGATATGAACTATTATTCCTAACTGCTATTCCTCATTACAACGATGTACACTGGGCGTTTTGGGATAAAGTACTTTGGGCACAAGAGAGATATCCTGACATTCCTGTTCACTTTGGACCTTACTCAGAAGACAAACAAAATCACTGCAAGTCAAGTGATATTCTTGTTGACGATAGAATTGATAACTGCCAACAATGGGAATCTGTAGGTGGCATTACTGTTCGTGTAACCAAGGACTATCAGAAAGCCCTTGATCAAGTTGCGGAATTATTTTTAGAAGCAAGAAAGGTACAGTAATGAAACGAGTATTTTTACTATTAGTTTTAATATTTGCATTAGCCGGGTGTGTTACTACCGATACTCTTCGGTATAAGCAACTAAATCCGCTACCAACCCAAAAGCCCAAAGAAGTATCATTAATCATAAACACATATGCCCTCGAAAACCCGAGTCCCACAGTGATATATGCACACGGTTGCTCTGGGCTTGATGGCGCATATTTAGATTGGAAAAATAAATTAAATGACTGGGGCTACAATGTCGTACAGCCAGATAGTCTGCGAAGTCGAGGATTCAATACGGCTTGCAGCAGGCGTGGTCTCGTAAATGTTACCAATAATGACAGACTTGAGGATGTACTAAAAACTGCGGAATGGGTCAAGAAACAACCTTGGCATAAAGGTAAAATTGGTGTAATTGGATTTAGTATGGGAGCAATTGCAGCATTAAATTTGGCCGGGGACGGTGGAAATCTTTACATATTTAAATTAGAAACTCCTAGGGATGCGTATCAAAATATAAATATTTCAGCGGCTGTTGCTTACTATCCATTCTGCCTGCCAGATCACTCCAAAGCGAAAATTCCAACTCTAATTTTAGTTGGAGGGTTAGATAACGGAACACCTCCAACTTGGTGCAATTATCTTGCCAATGAAAATCCGAATATCGACTTAAAAATTTATCCCGGCGTTCATCACAGTTTTGATACTCCGGGATTTAATCATGTCAGTAAACATGGATGGATTGTTAAGTACGATGCCAATGCAGCCCAGGACGCTGAGAAGCGCACAAAAGAATTTTTCGAAAAACAATTGAAAAATTAAAAATAAGAAATATTGATTCTGTAAGGATATATAAATTCGTTATTGTTGTAAGTTTCGTTCTTACGCAATTCAATTCGACTAGTTTTGCCCAAACAAATACTTGCCATAGTTCCTGGCATGCTTTGATTACCTATAAACAAATCACAACCTGCTAATACTCTTGATAAGTGTAGCAGGTCTTCTGTGTTATAGTAATCGACTTCACACTTGTATAAATCTTCAAACCAAGCGTGTTCGCCTTCGTGTCCTACAAACACACATTGATCTGCTAGCCCCATGTCAATCCATTCTTTCCATTGCGGATTAAAGATAGGTGCGCCGTCTAAATATTTCTCATTACGACTAATAACAATAGGGCGTCCCGGAATGCGAATGGGGTCTTTGCACTCTAACCAGGAACGTTGCTGAAGTGCTTCAAAGTTTGCCTCCATATCAACACCTTGGCTAGATGCATATTGATTACTGAAGTTCCTAGGCCAAATACCACTTGCTTGATGATGAAGACATTGTTCTTCAAATACGTTAGTAACTTCTTGTCCTTGCCATACTTGAAAATTTTTAATATAACTTTGGCTAGTCATTAAAGATTCTAACATATCAAAGTCTTGTTGTGTCATACGACCGCTGTGAATACCAGCGCCAGGCCAGCCGAGGTACTGTTTAACAACATTATCCATGTTGTTAAGACGAAGATAATAATCGCCGCCGCCTAACAATTTAACAACGGATAAACTAGTAAGCACATCACCTAATGTGCCTGAGTGGGTAAAAGATAGATTAGAAGTAGTGGACATTGGGTCTGATAAAATAACATTCATTTCTTTGTAAAGGTAAATCTTTGCGGCATTCGCATAGTGTAGTTTTTCCTAAGCCTAATGCAATACTTAGGCACATGCTTTGACTACCTATAAATTGTTCTGCGCCTGCAATCACTTGTGCAACTTCTAAAATATTTTCAGTTTTATAATGCTGAATTTTAATACCTAGGCTTTGCTCAAACCATGCATGTTCACTTTCTTTCCCTACATATACTGCCATGTCCGACAGTCCTTTTTTAAAGAAATCTTTCCATGCTTTAGCATCGGGATCACATCCATACAGGTGTCTATTAACACGATTGACCACAATTGGCTTACCAGGAATACGAATAGCGTCTTTGATTTCTAACCAAGGCTGATACATGAATTCTTTATAATGTTTATAAAAGTCGAGACCTAATCCGGTAGCATACGAATACATGTAGTTACCGTTTTGTTTAACAATTTCAAAACCACACTCGCCTAGGTCGTGTGTAATTTCTTCACCGTTGTATGGTTTAAAACTGTTGATATAAGGAAGACTTTCTATTAAAGGTCGGAGTGCTTCGAACTGGGCTTCGGTCATCTCGCCCTTGTGATCGCCAGCATTTGGTGCACCTAATACACGGTGTGCCATACGATCCATATCGTTAAGACGCAAATAAAAATCTCCTCCACCTAAGTGCTTGACCATAGCAAGGGAGTAAATTAAATCGCCGAATGTTCCTGAATGTGAGAATGAGTTCATAGTGTTGTAAATTGTAGCATATTTACAACACTATGTCAACCCTGATTAAATTTTCATAAACCAGCGGCAGATAATCTTGCTTCTAATTCTTCAACTTTAGCAGACAGTTCTTGAATAGACTTTGTTAACACCGCAGTTAGTTTTGGATAGTCCACACTTAATGTGCCGTCACTATTTGTTCCGACTACTTCAGGAACAACTTGCTGTACTTGTTGTGCAAGAAAGCCGATTTCAGTCTGTGAACCAAATCTTTCAGTATCTATCCAATTAAACTTAATTGAATTTAATGCAAGTGTAGCAGTAAGTCCTTGATCAATCGGATGTACATTTGTTTTTAAATTTGCATCTGAGGAACTATTAGTAACTTCGCCCTCTTGGCTTGAATACACTGCTCGGTTTCCGACGCCTTGTAAACTCTTAACAAATAAATTTTCTCCAATTCCTACTCCACCTGCAACTACTAGCGTTCCACTAAAAGTATTTGTTGCAATAGTAACACCTGACAAATATAATTGAGTAGCAGTACTTGTAGGTCTACTGCCTGCAACTGCAAAGGTCCAAGTGCTAAATGTAACAATATCTTCGTCTGGACTTAAAAAATACTCGTCAATTAATATGGTCCAGTCTGTACCTGTTCTTGCAACTAATGTTCCTTCCAAGTAACTTAAAAATGCACGTTCTTTGACAATTGCTCTTATTCTTTGCCCAGTAGTATATGCATGCTCTTCACTTTCAACGGCAAACTGTACCTCAGTATCAGAACCTATAGTTGCTAAACTAACAGGATTATCATATGCCCAAAGAACATACCCGAGACCTGGCTGGCCTATAAGTCCGTTTTCGCCTGCTATGCTAATTGCCCAAGAACTACTCGAAAGTCCTAGCGTTCCTTGAGCGTAATCCGATATAAAAATCAACGACGTAGTGGCTAAATTTACACTTTCGACTTGTCCGTCCATATAACTAAATGGTTGAGAATTAATTGCTCCTGCTCTAATTCGCATACCTGCGGTGTATCCCGATACATTTGGAGTACCGTTAACATCGTATAAATCTGTAAATGTTTTAGTTCCTGTGCTAACAGTATTAGTCGAACTACTAAAAGCAAGTAGTGCCGGACCTGTCGGACCTACTGGACCTTCGACGCCGGTAGCGCCTATTGGACCAGTCGCTCCGTCAGCACCTGTTGCGCCTGTTGCGCCTGTTCCGCCATTTCCACCATTAGGTCCAATTGGCCCAGTCGCACCTTGTATAGATCCATCAACTACTACTGTACTACTATCATTTAATGTAAGTATTAATGTAGTACCTGTAACACTGGCAGTAGTAACATATTGTCCTTGAGGACCTGTAGCACCTGTGGCGCCAACTCCAGTAGCACCTGCAGGTCCAGTAGCACCTGTTGCGCCTGTAGCACCTTCTGCTCCCGGATTTCCTTGCGCCCCTGTAGCACCCTGACCAGTAGCACCGGTTGCGCCTAAATCACCTGTAGGTCCAGTTGCACCTTGCGGACCAGTAGCACCTGTAGTTCCTAATGCACCTGTTGCACCTGTTGGACCAGTAGCACCTGTGGTACCTTGTACACCAGCACCAGTTGCACCTTCTGAGCCTGTAAGTCCAGTAGCACCAATTACTGATCCAACGTTAATTTCGCTAGCATCATTTAATACTAACAACAATTCTGTTCCTGTTATTGAAGCAGTTGTAATATATAGTCCAGTGGCGCCTGTAGCACCTTGGGCAGCAGCACTTCCATCAATACCTTGCGGACCTTGTACACCGGTTGCGCCAGTTTCTCCTGTAGCACCAGTTGCACCAGTAGCACCTTCTGGTCCGAGTGGTCCTATTGGACCTGTTGCACCTTGTACACCAGTAGACCCTGGCACCGTAGAGTCTGCACCTGTTGCACCTGAAGGTCCTGTTGCACCTGTTGCACCATCAACTCCGATTGTCCCAGTAGCACCTGTAGGACCTGTTGCACCAGTAGCGCCTTCGCCAGTTGCACCTTGTACACCCGTTGCTCCGTCATTGCCTTGATTTCCTTGCGCACCAGTAGCGCCTGTAGGACCAACAATATTACCGGCATTAATTTCACTACTATCATTTAATGTAATTAACAAATTTGTTCCGGTTACAGTAGCAGTAGTAACGTATAATCCTGTGGCACCTTGTGCTCCAGTGGCACCATCATTGCCAATAGCACCAGTTGCGCCAGCGCCAGTTGCGCCTGCAGGACCAGTTGCGCCTTGAACACCTGTAGCGCCTGTAGCACCGTCTGCACCAGTTGATCCAACTCCACTAGGTCCTGTGGAACCTGCTGGTCCAGTAGCACCAGTTGTGCCAGGAACTATTGAGTCTGCGCCGGTGGCACCTATTTCTCCTTGTGGACCAGTGGCGCCTGTTGACCCGTAACTGCCAGTAGCACCAATTGCACCTTGTGGGCCAGTAGCACCAGTAGCGCCGTCGATACCTATGCCACCATCTGCTCCTGTAGCACCTATGCCACCATCTGCTCCTGTAGCACCTGAAACAGGGCCTGCATCAATTTCAGTCGAATCATTTAAAATAATAACTAGATTAGTGCCACTAATAGTAGCACTAGTTACATATAGTCCTGTTGCACCTGCAGGTCCTGCTTCTCCCGTAGCGCCAGTAGCACCTGCACCTGTAGCACCAACATTCCCTGCAGGTCCTTGCGCACCTGTAGCACCCGGTAAACCAGTAGCACCTGTTGAACCTGCACCAGTAGCACCATCTGGTCCGGCAGGACCTGTGGCGCCAGCCGCACCAGTAGCGCCTTGTGGACCAGTTGCTCCGCCTGGATCGCCTGTTTCTCCTTGTGGACCTGTAGATCCAATTAAACCAGTTGCTCCTACAGGACCAGTTGATCCGGTTGATCCAGGTCCGCCAATGGGGCCTTGAGGACCAGTTGCACCTGTAGTACCTTGTACACCTGCACCAGTAGCACCTTGATATCCTTGAATACCCAACGGTCCTCTTTCACCAGTAGCACCAGTAGCACCGCTGCCTGTTGCACCAGGTCCGCCTGTGGCGCCTTGTGGTCCAGTTGAACCAACTTCGCCTGCTACGTTAACAAACCAAGTTGTTAATGTTGTAGCAGTACCCTGTGTACGGTCAACATATACTGTAACTGTAGAACCAGTAGTGTCATATGCAGTAATTTGTCCTTCTAACCATTCGTTAACAGGAATACCGCTGGCATAGTTTTTAGCACGAACTCGCTGTCCAATTGACCAAACGGCTAAACTTTCTAAAACAAACACTTTTGCACCAGTGCCAATTGTAATAGAACTGTTTGAATAAACTCCGACACCTAATCCGTCTGGGCCCTGCACTCCAGTAGCACCCGTTGGACCAGTAGCACCGATTAGACCTGTAGCACCTGTAATACCGTCTACTACACTCAATGTTCCTGTGGAATCTACTGCAAGGCCAGCGCCGATAATAACACCGCCTAGTGTAGCAGTTGTAGCAGTGGGTAAAGTATACTGATTAGCACTTAGTAATCCTGCTGGAGTAATAGTCAACCCATTTCCAACTTGAATAACACCTACTGATGCTGTGGTTGCTGTAGAAACCGCAACCTGTATTGTGGCAGTATCAACACTGACAACACCGGCATTTACCAATAAGCCGTCTCCAACTTGCATGATACCTTTTAGGGATTCGCTTGCAGTTGGAATACTGTTTAGATCGTTGAAGTTACCGCTGATACCCACAGCACTAACTGTTTGCACACTAGCATCAATTTTCCTACGGTCAAGGTCAAAGAATTCAAAATCAACACCAGTGCGGCTTGAAATTTCAATACCAAATACGCCGCTGGTCTCAAACGTCATTTCGCCGCTGACGCTGTTGAAGTTTACCAATCTAGTCACGTTGGTAATACTGCTGACATCGCTGAATGTCACAACAGTAGCAGTAGACGGAACTGAAACATACACACGCATTGTGGCATATTGGTCTACTGGAAACTGTTTTAATCCTAAGGTAACGTTGGGAAACGCTTCTACATAATGTATCGGTGCTTCGTAGTAACTTAGAGCAACTGTGCCGCTTTGCGGGCCATGATTGAACAAGCGTTGTGTCCAATCTGCTAGTTGTACTTCACGCAGTTCTGCACCTACCATGTAGTTTTGAAAGTCGTCTGCGTTTTCTACTCTAGTTGTGCTGGTAGTGCCTTTTACTGTGGCATTACGTTGCAGCCCTGTAATTTCGTCACGGGCAGCAGTTAGGCCTTGTACAGTGCCTTGAAAATTGTCTCTAAATCCCTGCGAACTGTTATTTTGTCCTGATACAGGAAACTCTGGGTTAATTTGTGTTGGGTCGATATTGCTTGTCATTTCTAATCCTAGAACGTAGATTCCACTATACGCTATTTAGCCCAGATCGGTTAAGTAAATAGATCTATGCAACCATGCCCATACAACCAAGTAGTAAGTGACTACAAACGTTTTTATCTAACTTGGATAATCAACAACATCTGTACAAATCATTGCCGCTATTGCCCAAAATATCTACACGAGGGCAAGAATCATCACTACGACTGGAGTGAAGCGGAATACTTTATCGACAGCATATTAGAACAGCACCCCATGATACATTTGGTTATATCAGGGGGCGAGCCTACAGTAAGTCCTTTTTTACCAAAGTTACTTAAAAAATTTGCCAGCCCTAAACACTATGCTGGCGTCAGTAGCAACGGTGTTCGTAAGGCAGAATACTGGGACGGACTAGATGTAGAAAATCTAGGACTCAGTTATCATCCTGCGTTTCACGACGACGGTTGGGTCGAACGAGCAAATCAAGCAAATCAGTATGTCAAACAGGTCACGGTGAATCTAATGATGGATCCCGACTACTGGGATCACTGCATGATCATCTACGATCAACTGTTGAACGAAACTGACGTCTCAGTTATACCCACTATGATAGTAGATTGGGGATCGGGTCAAACTCCCACCTATACTGAACAGCAGCAACGCTGGTTCCTGGACAATCCTGCTGTGTATAGAAATCTTTGGGTGGACCCCATTGTTCCCAGAAACTTTGCCATTCTGGATCGTCAGGGCGAACCGGCATTTCCCGGCAAGAGTTGGACTGTGGAACTGATCAATCGCAGAGAAAACAACTTCGGTCGCTGGGAGTGCGACATAGGACTAAAATCCGCATTTGTACAGTTCGACGGCAGTTACCGTAGAGCCAACTGCGAACAAGGCGGCTACTCAGGATGGATTCGAGACGGCTACAAGCAAGTGGTCAAGCCAGTGATCTGCGGCTACACAGAATGCCAATGCCTTACTGACATATCCATACCTAAACGCAAACAGTCTGCGGCAGTGTGGCGCATACAGCCAGTGAAATAGCGGCGGCACTTCCTGTCAAATAGAGCGAAGCGACCCAGCGGTAGCGCCAGCGATTAGATCGGTAAACTGCTCATATAACGAACTAAAATCTATACATACTGCCCACCTATCCTCCCGCAGGCCCAGTACAGCATGCGGCACAGTGTGGTCAAACAATGCCCAATGGTACTGCGGAATGACAAACCTGTAGGCCTTACCGCCTTGTTTGAATACAGTAGGATAATCCTGTGTAAGTGAACAAACAGCACGGTAACGTCGAATACGATCCTGATGAAATCCTATTCCCGGCGGCTTAACCCACTGTAGATGCAACTGACTGGGATGTAGACTGTAGTTGATACTGCTACTGACCCGTTCAGCGTCCAATGACTGTTCTGGCCATGACCATAAACCCGCATAACGTGCATCAGCAGTGTATCCATCCTGATTAGTGAGTAGATGCTGATTAGACTGTATGCGAGTATGTATTGACTGTAGTTCAACGGGCAGTACGGGCCATGCTAACAAATGGATCATAACAGTAAGCCTAATAACAGTCCCGTAGAAGAACACACTAGTGCAACGGCCAGCACACGGTGAGCAGCAACAGTGACTATATAGTGTTCTCTAGATGTGTATATAGTGGGATAACGGAAAGGACGTAGTAAACGGCGTAGCATGGTATAAGAATGGTTATAGCAGTAATTATCACAGTGCAACAGCCCGAGGAGTATATAGCGAGTAAAAAAAATTGTAAAAAAAATTTCAAAAGTTGAAAACAGTAATCCAACGAAGTTTTTAGAGAGAGGTCTATATAGTGGCTTAAAAATTTTGTGCGCAAATTAAAGTGGGTCCAGAGATCTCGGCCCCTGGTGATTACATCTAACTGGGGTGGGGATATTAGGAACTTTAGAGGGAACTTTGGGGGAGAATTTGATTGCGCTGCTGCTAGCGCTAGTACTTTAGTAGTACTAGTGCCCCCCACCACCCCCCACCCCCCACGAGGCTGAGAAAGATTTAATTATTTAAAACTATATATAACGCCTTGTGCGCTAATTGTTTTAGTAATGCCATTTGCAGCCCATTCTGCTTCTATTGCACGTAATTGCTTGCGATCTTTAATTTGTGCATCTGCTACTTTAATTGCAATTTTAGTCTTGCGATAGTTAATGTATACGTTAGTTGCACTGTACAGCATCTCAAGCAATAACTTAATGCGCTCTGCACGTATCTTAACAGCATCTGTATACAATGAAGCATTAGCATAGTTGCGCATGCGAGCGTTTTGCATTGCTGCAAACTTGTATTGTGTAGCAGTAGTCTCAAGTGTATGTGCTTGCATAGTGTGTGTGCTCTCTAGTGTGTGTGTTGCTGTGTATGTATTATAACATACACTAGAGCAGTGTGTCTAGTAAAGACCCTACACACTGCTCTAGTACTTTATACTACCCAGCCTACGAATGTTTCGTAATCATATACTGCTACAACTGTATCTTCACGTGTATATACAATTAGTCCCCCGATGTTGTCTGCAGATGCATCTTGCAGTGCATACTCGTTTACAAACTGCTCTGTTAACTCATCTAACTCTGCATCTGCATCTTGTGCTAGTAGTGCATCTACTTGTGCATTGTAGTTTGCTGTTACGGGAGTAGTGTTAATAAACTCTATGTTGTATGTGCTTGCTTGCATGCTGTGTTACTCTCTCTCTACTGCTGTTGAACATGTGTGTATTATAACACTAAACAAAGTCCCTGTCAAGTGGCGGGTTATTCTAACTTGCTGTAATTTCAGCAAGTAATTCGTTCAAGTCGTTGGCCATGTCCTGAGCAGCCTGCTCAGTGGCAAACTCTGTCTTGCCAATCCAGCCATTGTCCGTGTTGATCAAACGGTAAGTCTCACTCACTAGTACATGCTCTTGCGGAGCAATTTGGCGTGTCTTCATATCGATTTGAACTGCGTACATAGTAACTCCTGCGTGTTGCTGTCTATGAGTGTATTATAACACTAAACAAAGACCCTGTCAACCTCTGGGTTATTGCACACTACCATCCCACTCAACTGTCCACCCTTCTGCTTCCAGTTCTTCTAGTACAGCATTAAAGTCGTCCACAATGATCTGCAGTTGGCTGTATCGCTTAGTGTCCTTCTTGCGTAAGATGTTGCTGCCTTCCTTGTAGACTAACCACACATGCTCTGCACAGTAACTCTTGTGAGCCACGCTGGTGCAGCCGCAGGGCTTGGCCTGTGCTCCTAGGTACTGGCACTCTTTGTTGTATACGGTATTAGTCATTGTACTTGTTCTCTACTTGTCGTATGGTCTTGACCAGGTCTTGTTGTTGTTGTGTGTCTAAGTCTATGAACATCAGTATGCCTTCTACATAACTCTGCTCATGTTGCTGTGCCTTGGCCGTGCGCTCGCTTGCCCAGAACAGCGCCAGTACTGCCCAGAACTCCCAATTGGTTAGGGTAACGTTCGATAGAGTCAGTACCAGCCCTAGTGCTAGGTACAGGGCTAGTCGTTGTATCATACTCGCTTCATACATGTGGTCTTGGCCATTGCAGTCCAGTTACGGGGGAAACTCTTGCGCAGGTCCGCAATCTTCAGCACCATACGCAGGCTAAGTTCACGCAAGCGAGCGGCATTGTTGACCACAAACTCAATGATCTCATCACTGGCACCCGCTTCAAACTCGTATGTGTCCAGCATGCCGTCCTTTACAATCTGCTTGATGCGAAGTATCTTTTCACGCTCAGTGTCCATCTGTAGATCGATGTAGTGGCACCGGCTTTCCAAAGCATCCAGGTGATCGCGAAGTTTCTTAGAGCGGACATGTTCAAATTTAATGTTAGTGATAAAGATAGCGGCACCCTTGAACTCAAAGCGATCTGGGATGCCTTCTGTGCGCAACATGCGGCTGTCAGTGTTCCAAGCGATGAAACGCTTTTTGCTTGAGTCCAAGGCTGCCTTGAGGATGTTAAGGCTCAGGTCTTCCATTAGGATTGAGTCACAGTCGTCAAACACCAGTACTGACTTTTCATCGCTGTACTCGTACAGTTTAGCATATAGACCCAGTGCTGACATGGCACCCTTGACAATTTCGTACTTGGGTTTGCGGTTGCCCAATGTATTGAATAGGTCGTCTTTCTCAAGTACCTGCTCAACACCGAAACTCTTGCCTACTCCTGGAGGACCGCTGACGATCATTGCTCGCACATCGCCCTGCTTGACTGCCTTGGTCATCTCGGTAAGGATCTCAAAGCGCTCACGCAAGCGCTCAATGATCTCTTGATCAGACTCTCTTGCCACAGCCATTTCGTTAGCACGGATTTTCTCTTGATCAAACTCTAATACAGTTGCAACTGCGGTACTTTTTGCTTTGGCCATCTTGTGTTCCTTTTGCGTTTAAAAATGTATTATAACACAGGGCCGGAGCCCTGTCAAGTGTTTTTTAATCTAAACGTGATCCAGCGTAGGCTTCAAATCCGTACTTCTTAAACACATCAGCGGCTGCTCGTGCACCTGCTTCTAGTGTGTCCACGTTCTGGCAACCGTAGCCACTTGGGTTCCAGATCTGGAATGCTTTGGTGTAGTTCTGTCTGATACCTGCGGCTTTCATTGCACGGCCTATCTTGGTCGAACCTTTGATCGCCTTGCCCTCATGCTTATAGATGTTGACCCAAGCAAATCCACAAGCGTATTGATCAACGCCACCTAATCGAGTTTTGAAGTAGTTGTCGGCTGCTTCGTAGGCTGCTTCTTGTGCTTCACGTACAGCGGCTTTGATAGTGTCTACTGTGATCATTTAGTGTGCTCCTATTGCGTTGTTGATGTATGTATTATAACAATAAACAAAAACCCTGTCAACCGTAGGGTTGTTGCAAATTAGCCACAGTTACCATTGCTTCTTGTCGCCGCCCTGCTCGTTCCAACGGTAGCCTGCGTAGTAGGCACGCATCTGGGCAAGGGTCATCTCTTCGCCGGTAATCTTGGGCAAGTTGCCTGTACCGTTTGGGTACCAATGTGGTTCCTCTGGGCGGCTGTAGTATGAATCAGCACTGCCACGATCAAACGGACTACCGTGGAACTGATCGAACTTTTGACCCTCAAACTCAACTTCAGTAACTTGATCGAACATTAAAATTCTCCCTTTACAATCATTGCCACGCCCATTATGATCACGGGCATCATTACTACTGCTAGATTAATTAGTGCTTGCATCTTCTACTCCTTGTTGCTGTTTATGTATGTATTATACTGTCAAGCAGCCAACTTGTCAACCAAAATCAACTGTGGCTTTCCTACAACACGACCGCCGTATATTGTTTGATATAGATCAGCGGCTGCTCGTATGCAAAACTTAATCTCAGTGCCATTGGGTTTGATCAGTGTGTACTGCATGCTTTTCTCCGTTGTGTATGTATTATAACAAAGATCGAATACCCTGTCAACTAGTAGGGGAAAAGGTGAACCCTGCGTACTTCACAGCAGGCAGGGTTCGGGGGTTGCCTGGGACACTACCCCCAGGGCTTAGGAGCGGCTCTCAGTTTTTATGCAAGGCCGAGAGCAAGAGCCTTGTAACCTGCGGCAACCAACTTGCGTGATGGAGTGCCAATTTCATACTCAGTTACCTTTACACCATTACCTGCAACACGGCTTTTGGCATAGACTGCATAACCATTCTGGCGAATGCGACTTACTGAAGCACTCATATTCTTAATGCCAAATCGCTTGCTCGCTTCTGCTGGTGATAGTTTCTCACCAGCGTACATTGCTGAGAATAGTTTAAAGTCTTTGGTTTCTTTGCTAATCATTTTCATCTTTCTGTTTCCTTTTAAATTACACTGCTGTGCAGTTAATAACTATTGTACAAGGATACTAATCAGTTGTCAACGGCGAATTTGCCCAATTGCGTACAACTTGTTCGAGTTCGGTAAAATCTAAGTTCATTTATTATCTACTTTTGTTTTAAACACGCCTGCAAGGATCATAATTGCAAACCACGTTTGGATTGTATAGGGAATTACCAATGCTGGGAACAATGTATTGACACTCCAGATAATTAGGAATGGTCCTGCAACAAGGACGAACAATACAAATAGAACTAATGCTGTAATCTTCATTTTATTCTTTATCGAAGAGGTCTTATTGACATTGCCTCTACGCACACGGCAGGGGTTATTTAGAACGGAGCGTCTTCCATATCAGAAGTGTCTACTACAGGTGCCTTTGCCGCTTTGACTTTGGCTTTGATCTTCTCCATAGTAGGAGCCGTTGTGGCTTTGGGTGATTTAGTAGCACGTTTGCCTTGTGCATCTTCCAATGCGGCACGTACTTCAGCATTACCGTTGTCAAAGTCGATGCTCAACAGGTAAGTAACGGCATCTTCTTTGCTCATAGGGGTTTTTAGTTGAACAATGTCGATGTCTTTGTGATCATTCTTTTGAAGGATCTTGACACGCATTTGATCGTTGGCGAAACGAACCTTCATTGAACCATTCAAGCGGCTCACGCCAGCATATGCAAAAATAGACATAATATTTCCTTTTCTCTCTGTGTGTAAAGTATGAACAGCACTATTGCTGTTCATGTATTAATTATACTCTCTTTTGAAGACCTTGTCAACCAAAATCTGGCATATAGTGTTCTTCTTCTTGTTGCAAATCAGCCACATTATTTCCTTCAATCCAATCGAATACAATTTCAATTGGACACTCTAACATGACTGCAATGGTCTTGGCACCGAAGCCCTCAATATACAATTGCTCAATGTCGTAGGCTAGTTCTGCTAATTTACTCATGATTCTGCTGTCTCCTCAAATGCTTGGTCG